>JACCDT010322299.1_pt1 | contig 300385 bp, 417 predicted proteins | sample 7446291 | NCBI WGS metagenome assembly JACCDT01 (sample SAMN15323446, study PRJNA562643) | freshwater metagenome | isolation source: river surface water | place: USA:Blue River Watershed | collected 2017-08-17 | reverse complement strand
ACTTTTCCAACTTTGTTATTTTGATCTAATGGATCATTAGTAGTAGAATTTTCTTTAATACCCATTGTAGCCAACGTTTCAGAAATAAGCGATAAATGAGAACGTGATACAAGTAAATCAGCTTTTTTAACATCACTTGGTAAGCCTTCATTATCGATTATTTTAACCGCATATGCTTGACTGTTAATAGCTTTTGTAATTGCTACTCGAGTATGAACACGTAAATGAGCAGTAACTCTAGCATTCGTAGGTGTTTTTACTCCAGCTGCTGAAGCAACACTTGCAACAGCATTTGCAGCTGCCCCAAGAGCACCTTGATCTTGTAATGCTGCTTCATAATCTCCAGGTTCTAATAACCAAACTGTATCACGCGGTAATTCACTATTATTGTCCTTAATTTTCAAAAGTGCAGTTTTCACAGCACTGTCAAAATCTTTAACAGCTGAATCACTTCGATGCGCGAATTGTTCAAGCTTAAATGTTTCATCTGAACCAAGCCCAAATATACGAGCCAAGGAAAACTTGCTGTAATTACTAGTCCATAAATCACCTACACGAACTCGACACACAGGAGATGCTGTTGGAACTTGTGAAAATGGTTGAATAAAACGTGTTCCATCCAAATTTAATTGTGTTCCTTTAGACCATTGAGGATATAATAACGTAACCAATTTGTTAATTTTCAACCACATAGCGTCAAAATCTTCTTGATTGGTTGCTGCTACAAAGAATTGAACACTGATTTTACGCTGTGTATTACGATATAATTTGATAGTATCAATTCTTCCATAGCCATCTACATTTTCGTGGTTAGCTGACAAATCTTCAGTTAAATTTCCAAGAAATGCTTGAAAAGATACAATTTCATTCGTTCTTAGATCTTGAAAATAGAATGGCAAATACTCAGCTTCTAAAGAATTTTCAATAACCTCTACGGCTTTAGCAGATATTCTTGATGTATTTGAATACTGAATTTCTGTTCGCTCTGCTTGTAAATTGCTTAAAGCACCTGGCTTTGCAGACAACATTGCTTTAGCAACACTAGAAGGAAGAATCAATTTGGTAGGTGTAGTTGAAGCACCCCATGCAGTAGTAAGACTACCTCTCTTTCTTGAACGCATTGCATTCAAGCCTTCAATGTTATCAATCTCTGAGTCACCTGAACGTGTTGGATCATCTGAAGAAAATCTTTTAATACGTTCTTGTCTAAGCAATGAATTGTCGCCAATTTGAGCAAACATGTTCATAACAACAACAACTTTAGAAGATTTGATAGAATCAACTAAACTAATAATATTTTCAGCAATTTGTATTGGATTTCCACGACCAATATCTTCTAAGATTCTTACTAGATCAGCAGCAGATCTAATAATGGTTCGACTAAATGTAACATAGAATCCAGGACTTTCTAATACTCTGGTTAATGAACCTCCTATATCACCACCAAAAAATACTTTAATCCCTTCAGTAACAGCATCTCCATATGGATTAACTGTTTCTTGTAAACCAAATAATTTAGCAGGTAATGGTACTGGTGGAAATGATGTTTTTTGAAATGCTGGATTATATCGACTATCACCCAAAATAAAACGACCAAGATCATCTCGTTTTTTTGAATTTGAGTTACTTGCATTAGTAATAAGCAAAAATATAGCTAAAACTGCTCTTAAGGCAAGGTTAAGTGCTATTGACATAGCAGCTGCAGCAGCAATCATTCCAACTGGCAGTAATCCAGAAAATTGTTCAAGGACGTTATTCATCTGTCCGTAAGAAGATTTCAAATCAATTACTTTGCGTGGACCACTTGAACCAGCATCTACATTTATAGGTTGCGCATCTCCAGCAATTAATGCTTGTAAAACACTATCAACTTGGAGATCATCAGTTGTTACACGTGCTGCTCCAATTTGAGCTAAACCAGGTAAAATTGATGCTGCTTTAGCTCCTGTGCCATCTGGACCATCTTGGCCATATCCAGTACGCGAAATAGAGTTCAACTCTTTAGTTGCGCGTAAAGTTAACATAGGTCCAACTTGCGCTATGACACCATCAGAAAGATCTGTACCTACTTTTGAATATTGACGATAACTTCCATATCCCTCTTTTGGATGATCAGGATTGAATTTTTTATCATGTCCATTTACAGAAGACATCAATTTTTCTGGTGAAAAACGATTATTTTTTAGAATAGGAGAAATATATTTGGTTACAACTTCGGGAGAAGGTAATCCATCTTTTCCATCAGATAAGACATGATGACCATTGATGTTACCAGATGCATCTTTACCCTTTTTAATGAAAGAAGAATCACCTGGGATTCCAAGCATTGGAGTTTCTGGGCTATCATCAGCTAATGCTGAATTAGAATAGCTTTCTAGGGCTCGTCCCATACGCGTAAATGGTTCAATGTATTGTCCTTCTGGATTAGAATTTGTTGTTAGCGACGGCGTTTCTCCGTTGTCTGTTCCTAATCTTAATGAAGTACTTGCTCCACCACCAATTGGAAATTCGTTAGCATTTGATGGTCCACCTTCAACACCATGAGTAAGCTCAACAACATAGTTGACTACAGTATCTTTAGTAGGTTGACTAACATCATCTCCTTCTTTGATAGATTGATTACGATCTACAGGAGTTTGTCCCTCGTATACAACTCCTACATCATAACTCAAAGGTTGGCCAAATACATTAATGCGACGTGTCATGGTACTAACTAACCACTTGACACTTTTTCTGTAAGCTTGGATTTTGCTAATGCTAATGCTTCTTCATTTTCACTAAGTGAATTTACAGCTTCTACAAATGGTCCAATGAGATTTGCTATATCATGTAAACTAGCTTCTAATTTTTTTTGATCTTCTAAATTCAACTTTTGTGAAGTTAATTGATATGTTTCATCAAGTTGAATAGATTTAATGAAATCTTCAATAAATTTGTTATTCATCATCCACCACCTTTGACAGCACGAATTCTTTCTTTGTTTTGCTCATTTAAATTCGTACTTGCCAATTCTTCGATAGCGTCAAACAAGATGCTTTCTTTACGCAATACAATTGCTTTTTCTACTTCGCCAGCATCCATAGTCACTTTTAAGTCAAGTTTAAGAGTGATGCCTTTATTTTTGATTTCATATGTACCATTTTTTCCAAGACCTGAATTGTTGGCAAAACGCTGTAATTTTTCTCCAACTTTAATAGCTCCTGAATTGCCATCACCTAAAATCATGTTGAGATCATTGATGCTTTTTACAATGCCTTGAGTTACGTTAATAGTTGTTTCAATACCTGATTTAGATAATTTGTCATTAAATTCTGTAATGGCTGTACTTGCTTTAGGAATACTTTCAGAAATATTTTTGATTACTCCTGCACTGGCAAAATTTGTTAATTCTTTAAGATTATCCTCAAGTGTCTTTTTCTGCATCATTAATGCATTGACGTCTAATTGAGCTTGAACGCCAATTTCTGATGGAGCAGAAATAGTAGATGTAGCTTTAGGAGTTTCTGTTTCTTTTCGTGCAGCATTAGCTAATGATGCTTTACGAGCCTCATCAGCTTTTTGTGCTTCAAGAGCTATACGATTAGACTCTAACAAATTAGCACGAAGTTCATCAGAATTCTTTTTTAGTACTTCACGCATTGCAGCGCGACCTTTTTCATTTAAACCCATCATGGTTAGAATAGGTCCTGGCACATTATCTAAAACCCAATTTGCGGCATTGATAAGACTTTGTTTCATGCCGTACATTTGATCAGAAATCACTTTTGTTAAATCAAAATCTTTGATCTTTTCAAATGTCATTTCAAAAAACTTGCCAGCTTCTTTAACAATTCCTCCTAAACCAGTGAGAAGCATTCCAAATGCTCTAACACTTCCACCTAAGAAACCCATCTTGTCACTAACTTTTACAAGTGCATTACCAAAACCTTCAAGCATTGCACCAACAACTTGATCTATAACAGATGTCAATTTAACTAAAAGTTTTGGAAATTCTGTAACTAAGAAATCAAAAGAAGCTCCAACCAGTTTTACAAAACGATCTCCAACTTCTTCAGCTGCTTTAGTAATTGCCGCATTATCTCCACTGAAGATTGCACCAATCAAACCTCCGACTGAGCTAAAGAAATTGATATAAGAACTGAAATAAGTTTTTAGCTTTCCTACAAATGGTCCGCCCATCTGTTTTTGAATGCTATTAAAAATTGCATCTGCTAATTCAGCGATTTTATCTCCTAACAACATTGCTATATTATCAGGCATTAATCCAAGCGTTAATCCTTGAAGCAAACTTGCACCAAAGGCACCCATCTTTTTTGAGGTTGGATCTCTTCGTTTATCAATTCCTGCTTCAAACTGGTCGAGCTTCTTATTAACATTAACGAGCGCGACTCCGGCGAGTGCGACGCCGCCGACGACTTCAAGTGTGCTACCAAGACCAGTAGATAACAATTTCGCAAGCTGAGGACCAAACGTCTGCAATAATCCAGGTACCATGCTTAGCAGGTTCTTTCCGAAAACAGCAGCAATAAGCGGTCCACCAATGTCAAGTAACACCTTTTGAACACGAGGATTGCTCATCGCTCTCTTGAGAGCACTGCCGACTCCAACCGCAAAGTTGACGAACGCTTCGCTGAGTGCAGCGAGTTTTTTACCTTCCGGATCGTCAAACGTTTCATCGATTGTGTTGATCAGCTCGGCGCCGAAACTCTTTGCACCTCCGCCCACAGCACCCGTTTTTGCCAAAAAGGCCTTAGGATTAGCCATGAAATTAGTCACATCAGTGAGCACCTTCGTCAATTCTTTTGCGATAAACGAAGCTCCACTACCGATACCCTTCGCGAGTGATCGCATGACATCTTTTCCACCGTCCATCATCAGTTTAAATGTTTCTGGACCTACTACAGCATGAAATGTTGAACGTATATTAGATATTGCTTGACCAATGCCTTGCTTACCTTGTATAACAGCATTGAGTTCTCCTACGACTCCTCCAAATTCAAGCTTTACTTTCTTTCCAGATATTTCTATTTCTTTTGTAAAACCATGTAAGATCTTATTAACATTTCCTGGTCCAAATGTTGTGCCAAATCCCTTCATGAAGCGAGCAAAACCGAAAGCATCGTTATCGCCGAGCTCCTTACCAACTTGTCGACCAGCCTGGAATGTCTGCATCAGTGCCGTGCGCACGTTCATCATAGCAGTACGATAGCTGTTGCTCCATTTCACACCATGTTCCATACCTGCAAAGAACATTTTGAAAAAGCTGCCATGCATTTGTCCACCAGAACGGATTACACGCTCGATATTGTCAGCAAGCTTATTTAATGCCTCAGCTTGACGTAATTGAGCAGTTTCTGCTTTGTTGGCTTGCTTTTGTACTTGATCGTATGAAAGTCCTTGATTTTTTGTCGAGAAAGCAAGTTTAGCTGCTTCATCTGACAAGCCAGAAGTTTGAGCAAGCAAATGTAACTCTTGTCTTGTCATATTTTCTGTAGATTTTCCAGTCGCCGCCATTGATTTACGAAGCTCATCTAGACGCTTAGCTGGATCTTGTTCGTTCATCAATTTGAATGCATCTACAGTTGCACCAAATGCTTGTGAAAGTTGAGCTGCACTTTCAGCTGCTTTATCAAAGTTATCAAACTTATCTACAAGTCCTACTAAATCCTTCATTTCTATACCAAGTTTTTTGGTATAAACAGCAGCAACTGTCATTTCTTTTTGTGTCAAAGAACCAAAGTTGCGCACATCTTTAATCATTGTGCTTACTTCTTTGGATATGATCTTGGATGATATACCAAAATCTTTTCCAAGCTGAAGGGCATAATTCGCTACTTCACCAAGTTGTTTAGTAAGTGATGTTCCGAAAACGGTAGCTCTCGCCATCATTGCCTTCATATTTTCGGCACCAACACCCATACCTTTATCAAAAGTAGCGATTATTCCAGCAGATTTTGATAACTCGTCACCGAACAAAAGAATTTGAGATCCAGCTTTTGAAGCCATTTCATGCAAGTATTTGAGTTGATCAGCTGGCTTTTCAAACACTTGCCACACACTCAATCCAGATACTTGTTTAAGCTGTGCATTTAAAGTGGAATATGCACCTAAGATATCTTTTGATGTTCCTTCTTTAAAAGAACCAAACTCTTTACGAATATCTTCTAATGCTTGTAAAAATGATGTATCTCCACCAGCAGCTGCCGCATCATTCATAAGCTCTTTAAAGATTCCTAATGGAATTGATAATAGAGCTTTACCAATATTGAAAGCAGATTTTGCTACTCCACCTGAAGTCGTGATAAGTGACTTCATCGTAGCATTCATACCCGTGATATTCTTTTTCGTAGTTTCTACACTTGAGGCGATCTGTTTCATGGCTTTTGAGCCTATATCGCCTGTTTCTTCAGCTTCCTTGCCGAGCGTTTTCATTACCTCGGCACCAGTATTTAAACGTTCAATAAGTTCATCAGTTGATAAACCGTTCATAACAGATTGCAGCTGCAAAGCTATTTTTAGCTCTTGCTGCATAGTTGTTAAAATACGTGTCTCTGTATTTAATCTTTGATCAAACAGCGTATTAAGCTGCTTTTGAATACTAAGACTGTCTATCTCTTTAGCCATACTATAAACTTATGCTATGCGGGCCACTTGACGCCAAACTCTCTTCTAAAACGAGCTGCAGCTGCACGTTTAACAAGAAGAGCCTTTGTAACTTTTGCCAATTCTTCACACTCTGCTAAAATGCGATCAAATTCTCTTGTTGCATAAAAAGCTTCTGAAAATGCATTTAACTGACGTTCATTTCCAAAAATCCCACATGGCAAATTACCAGTGAGCAATGCTTTTGTTGCGAATTGTCTAATAAGTTTAGCCTGATTAATGCCACTCATAAAGCTAAGTACGTATTTCTAATCTTTAATATGAGGATGTTTTGAACTAAACAACATGCCATGTTGACGATCATATTCCCATACAAAACGAACCATGTAACCCAATTCTTCAAGAATTAAATGTCGTTTTATCGTGTTAGCATAAAGCTGTTCAGCAGATACTTTAAACTTCCCAATTTTTTGTTTAGGGTGAGTAGTTCTTGGATCTCCGTGCCAATATGAACCATAATATTCATAAATTATTTTATCAACTAATGCGTCTACTAAAAAATTACCAATTTGAATTTGTCTACACTCTTCTGGAATCTTTAATTCGTTCAACCATTCAATTTCCTGTTTAGAAGTAGTTCGTGTGATGGCACATTCTGTACAACCATTTCTAATGTTAAGATGATGATTTGGAGTTTGCTTAAAATAACAACCACAAATTTTGCATCCAATAATCACCTTTTTTAAAGAACCACAATAATCTACAAGTGAATAATCAAAATTATTACCATGTATCTTGATAGCTCGTTCTACGAAAATATTAGTGGTTATTTTACATTTCCTGAAGCAGGTTTTACACCCTGTTCCATTTGCGTGATCTACACATCTTATTGAAAACAATGATTTGCATTTGAGACACTTTATCTTTATTTTACTATGCCATTTACGATAAGATTGAGGTTCATATTCATATCGTTTGCCATGAACGATATTAAATTTCTTTAAAGCTTCTTCCCAAGGTAAAGGCTTCAACTGATTACAATTGAAACAGCCCTTACCTTGGTTGATACTAGAGATTTGTGACCACCATCTATTGTTACAAACTACACATTGCAACTCTATTTCGCGCATGTGCTTTCCTTGTCTAACACTGTGACATACGATACTAGGACCTAAATTTTTCAAACATCTACTTCGTAGATCATCTAATGACAACAACTTCCAACAACGACATCCACTTTTTTTATTGAGATGATCGTTTGGAGTAACAAAAAAACTTTTTTCACATCTTAAACAGATTAATTCAATCTTTGTTTTTGAGTTAACGTATTGTACTCGTGAGTAATTGTATCGTTCACCATGAATTAAGTTACTAGATCCTATGAAAGATAGTAGATCCACATTATTACTTTAGTGTTTTACAGTAGAGTTTTTACCAAACATATTTTGTAAATTCCTCATGTTGATATTTTTCTGTGGCGTTGAAGAACCGTGTGTAGGTTCTGTAGAACCATCATCTTTTAACATTTCTTTTTCTAAACGCTTAAGAAACCAATGTTTATATATTACTGGCATATCATACTGCTCGTCCCAGCTTACACCGCCATAATATTTCATTAAGAAGTATGGTTCTAGAATCATACTTTCTTTATTATTTGTTAGATCTTGATCGCGGCCAAAAAAATTCACGATCAATAGGGATCTCCACCTCCTCAGCGAAATCACATGATTCACATGAAAACATTTGTTTCATATCTACATCAGGTTTAATGCTAAGCATCTTTTCACGAAGGGCTTGACTAACTTGACCTGTGATATTATCAACGAAAAATGATAAGTTTGCTCGATCTCGTTTACCGTTAACACTAAGCAAAGACATTTTCAGCTGATCTGACATTAAAGTATCAACTGGAGAATTGAACATCTTCTTTTTACGTTCGTGATTCTTGAGTAATTCTTCTTCATCTTTTGCTGTTAACAATTTGAACGTTGCTTTAGACTGGATCATTGGAAGATCACATTCAAACTCATTTACTCCTGGTGCTACTGGCTCTGCTCCAATAGGTTTGATTGATACAAGTGATAAATCAAACTCCGGATGATTTACATGCTCGCATTTTGGACACCTAAGCTCAGGATTTAACTTTGGTCCATATCCTGTAATACGAATTGCAACCATCAGTGCATTACGATCGCCTGAGATCAGTTCATCTACATCAATGGATTTATCAATGACACATGATTTGATCAATTCTGAAACGGTTGTTCCTTTTTTAGCATAAGCACGACTGGTTAGAATATCTTCCTCACGAGTCGTCATTGCTTTTATTTCAATCTCAGATTTTCCTGCTAAACCACTACTAACAGAATAAATCTTACCACCAGAAGGTAATTTAACAAGCTCAGCAGGCGCCATTTTGATGCCGAACTCTTTCATCATTCTTTCAGCAACAGACATGGTTTGTATACCTGATGGATGGTTCATTTCAGGCATACCTTGACGAAATATTTGATTTTTATTTTCGCGATCGTTTGACACTCTATACCTCTATTGTATTTTAGAACAAATTTAAATGACTCGTGCATAAGCTAGCACTAAAGTTGACATTCCACGTGAGATAAGTTCTTCTGGTTCAATTTGTCTGTAAAGACCATTAGATATCAATTCATTCATTTCTCTTTCGACATGAGCTAATGAACATCCAATCTCTAAAGCTATTTCTCCACTCAATACTGGACGATTTACTCGAGATACTAATCTATTCACTGCTTCTAAAAAATGAGGTATGTGCGAATGAGCTAAACGTTGATTTGATTTCATATTTGTTCTTATATTTGTAAATTCACTTCACATCAACTAATATTTTGGTTGGATTAATTCCGGTTCCTTCTGTATTACGAACTACAAATTCGTAACGTTTTCCATTTGATGTTGTTACAACAGAACGAGAACGACTATTAGCTCCTGATCCTCTTATAGAGATACCAGGGTATACAACCATTTCAACTTTTGGATCACCAACTAATTCATTTAATTTTTCTAATGTCGTAAGATCAATTACTTCCCATCCGTGTTTTGATTCTTTAACATACCAATAACCGTACCCATACGCTGACGACAGATAACCTCTTAAGGCATCTTTATCAAAGCTTGGATTTTGTTCTAAGACATCATTCATCAAATTTCCTCTGATCAATGATTGCAACCCTTGTGCTATTTTCTTTTTAGAGAGACCTACAGCAGCTAATAGAGAATCATATGAGTGCGGATTTGTTTGTACAGTTCCTGCTCTAACATCTACAGTAAATGATCCAGAGTAACCTACGTTACTCAACGATAATCCGCTTCCCGTATCAAGTTTTAATGAAATGTAAACTATACTGCCATCTTTCTTCTGTATGGTTACATCAGAAATTACCTCGCCGACATCTGTAGGTTGAATTCCAATAGGACGCTTAACACGTTTAGCAGATGCTAAAACTGCACTAGACATTTCACTTGGATCAAATCCTAATTTTTGAAATAATGCAAGCAAATGTTCACTTGGTGGTTGACCCTGTATTATTCCTTGCAATTCAGCTACTAATGTATTTTCACGAGTCTGTCCAGCATTACCACCACCAGCAAAAACTACACTATGCCCTGTACTTGTAATATAAGTTTTGAATTTGCCGCTCTTTGAGTTAGTATCTCCTGGGTTGGCTACACTCTGTACAGGATGTCCAGCAGAAGATAACAAATTCATAATTTGATCGTATGTGAGTTTGAATTTAGGATCTTTAGGTTGTAAACGTATTTCGCCATGACGTGATTTAGTGCCGCTCTTAAAAACTTCTCCATGCGAAGATTTAGCTGCATTGTGTATAGCACGTTCAGCAGATGCTCTAGATGTCACTACATTTTCAACTATGATAGATCTTAAAATCTGACGAAACTGTTTTTTCATGTTGTATCCGTAAATATACATCAACTAAATATCCATTAACATAATGGAATTTGCGCATCCATAAATACGAACTACACATGCTTCTTCTGCTACAGCACGTTCAGACATATTACGTTTTTTGTCAGCTCTATACTTGAATCTGTTATAACGTTCATGATAATCTGTCCACCAAAATGATGGCGATGTTGTACCAAATATTGTAAAACCTGCTAAAAGGTATCCAGCTCCATAACCAATACGTCCATCCACATATGACATTAATCTGTTGTAGCCTTTATTTTTTGCCCATGATTTTGCCATTGTCATCAATCTAGAAAGTCCACCAACAACAGAAACGTTTAATTCGGTAGCATAACGAGCTATCTCTGAGCAATCATTCCACTTCTTATGAAACGGACGGCGTAGTGACACAACTGCTACAAGCTGATTATTGACTTCTAAACCAAAAGCTGCCATAGATGCAGTATCACCATCCAAATGACATCGAGTAAAAAATTCTTTACGTTTGATTGCATCTACTTGTACAATCTTACATGAACGAGCATATACTTGATTTGTACTAGCCCCAAGACGATGTTGGATCATAGACAAAATGATTTGTTTTTTTGTTCGCCAATCATCAGAAAAAATATGAAAAAGAGCAATTCCTTTTAAAGCAGATTCTGTAGAAGCGTTATGATGATAATTTCTACTCTTATGTTTCTCACTGTGCCAATAAAGATCATTATACTGGATTGCAATTTTTTTTGAAGGAATCTGTATTTGTATTGGATTAATCTGAACAGCATCAGAACATATGGTTTTCACAAAAGCAAAAATTTCATCGATGGCTTTTGTTTGATGGCCTAAACATGCAGGACAATTTGGCGATATCTTTGTTACTTGATGTGTTCTACGAATTTTAACTTTACACACACTACACTGGAACAATGACGATGTTGCATTATCTTCATAAATTACTTGTTCTAATTTTGAATGATTAGAATCATTCTTTTTTGGCTCTTTATGATGTGTCACATAAAATTTTGGTGTTACTTTTTTTGTTGATAAGGTTGAAACTGGTTGTGATTTTTTTCTACGATAACCAGATGCAGCAGCTCTAGCATTATCAGAAAATCCATTATGACCTCTGAGATATTCACCATAATACTTTTGTAACCATTTAACAGACTGTCCACATCCACATGCGCATAAAGGAACTACACCTCCATGCAACACTAACTTATGAAGTTCACTAGCTGGTTGTTTGTGTATTCTTCCTGCGTGACACGCTAAACCACGAAGGTTTTTTACAACATCACACCAAGGACATTTGTACTGTATTTCTTGATCCAATTTGTTCATAAGCTTACAATTTCCAATCTAATTCCCACATGGTTACAAGTTCATATCCATCTAGAATTATTTGTCTTTCTCTTTCGATTGTGGCTGTATACACTTCACTCATATAGCAATTATGTAATTTGCTCCATGTATTTGGTTCATGTACACGCGGATCCGCATGAATATTCGTTCCGTAAAATTCGTAAATTGTATTTTCTACTATACCATCCACATTAATACGACGACCACTAGTAAGCGTCAACCAAATATTGCGTTGCGAAATAGGTACATTTAAACTATTAAGCCACGATGTTTCTCCTCTTGAAACAAAAGTCTTACTAAAACATGTCGGACAACGGTGTCCAGAAACATGATGAGTACCTCTTTGTAAAAATGTTGTTCCACACTTAACATGAGTTATAGATGTTTTTGATGTCAGTTTACTATAACTGTCTTCATGATACTCGTACTCTGAACCATGTACTTCTATAGATCTTGTGACAAATTTAGAAAATGGAAGTGATGTAGGTGTTCTTAACGAAGTTCTATTACGTGATCTTGGTAATGTTACTCTACGACAACGTGTACACTCAGCATAATTGTTAGGATTTAAATGATTATTTGGTGTTACACTAAAACACGTCTTACATTCATTACAGAATATATTCACTTTTTGTTTTGATGTAAGATATACAACTTTACTATAATCATATTTGTCTCCATAAATGGAGTTAGCTGCTGACACAAATTGTTCTTTTGTTAATTTCCTCACTAATAAGATAGTAGATCCTAATTTAATTTACAAATAAGTTGCAACTTATAAGATTACTTTTTTGAACGAATAATTGCGGCTTCACCAAATTCACCAAGAAGCTCGTGAATTTTGGCATGACATTCACGACATAGTACAATACCTGGTACATTATCATTGAGGTGGATACTGACGACCATCTGAGCGACCTCCATCTTCTTATCAAAGTCGTCGTCGTGGACGAGCCCGTCGTAGCCGGCGATGCGGGCAGCCTCGCGCAGAATGTCGGAGAAGCGACGCTCGGCGTGGTGGACACATAGATCCTTCTTCGCTTCGCACGACGAGCAGGTGAAGTTGCCCTCGACAAGCTTCGGATAGATCCAGTTCTTGTAGAGGTGAGAGTGCGCGAGGTTGTTGATTGAAGAGAGGCCGCCTTTCCACTGGGAATGATTTGGTCCACGAAGAGTTGAAATTGTTCCATTGAGACGACCTTTCCGCATTCGTGTAGAACGTGCCAAACGTTCTTCGGGATGATGCTCAAGCCAATTTTGAAACCCATCAACATAGGCACGGACACGTTCATCTTCAATCGTCTTACCTCGATTCCAAATCGGCATCTCGCCGCGAGCACGCTTCTCGTTACATGTCGTATGACTCTTCTTAAGTGCCTTTTCGTTATGACCCCAGTTGTTATGTACTCGCGCAACGTGACCCTTAAGATATTCCAGATACCCGCGTCCGATGCTGAAGAACCTGACCTGCACGCCACATCCACACTTACAAGTCGGCCTGCCGTTTAAGCAAAAGAGCGCATCATACAAATCTTGAGCAGACTGCCGATGCGCCTTTTGCGCGTGTATTCTAAGAGAATGTTCCAAATTAGAACACGTGAAATCACACCATGGACATTTGAACGTTTGAATTTCAACCACGAGTAGAATATAGCGCGTAACAACGCTATACGATAACTCTTATCAAAATTGCAAAACACAGTTGTCGTAGCGAAGCGTCAAAACGATCTCCGCAGGATTTCCATCTTCGTAAGTGAGATCACCAAAATTTGCTGATTTAATGAAGGCACCTTTTATGTCCCACAACTCTACAACTGTACCTACAGGATCAACTAGTTTTAATTGAACGTCTCTCTTATAGAAATCAGCATATCCTGATCTACCAGAAACTGACTCAAAATGCAAGCGGATCCATTCCATTACTTGCTGTGCTGCTGATGGAGCAATAGCGTCGTATAGAGTAATGCTCATCTCATTGAACTTCGTCAATGTTGCAATGTACCTACGACTATTAACGAATGGCATTTCGGCTTCGTCTGTTGTAATAGTCGGACGCTGTGCTGTCTTTAACAAAAAGGCATCGATACCTTCAATTTGTAGTATCCAGCGATTTTTTCTCTTTGGCTCGAATCGATTTGGTAACAAACTAGAAACATCAAGTACTTCAGCCATTTTTTATTCCTTTTTAAACTCTTGTAAGCTTATGTCTCTATATATACGCGTGTTTCAATTTTCTAATAAAGAGCAAAAATGAAATAAACGAAGTGCTAATATATCTGTATATATAAGATGGAAGAACGTTTAGGCAGTTGGTATCGTATATGTCCACAATGTCAACGAGAAGTGGTGCATAAAAATCGTGCCAAGTGTCGATTAGCAGAAAATAAGAACAAAGTTTGTTCAAATTGCAGTCGTAGTAATGTTGGATCTGCTAATGCAAGTATTGATACATGTCCATTGTGTGATAACATCTTAGTTACATCACAAACTAAACGTGGTCGTAGATTACTTGAAGAGCATGCTCAATCCCATAATAAAACAATTTATGAGCTGTGGCTTTTAAAGCATCATACAGCTATTCCAAGATGTGCATGCGGTTGTAATAACCTAGCTCCTTGGATTGGATGGAAAGATGGGTTTGGAACATTTGTTCTAGGTCATAATGTACGTGTAGAAGATCCAGAATCCAAGAAAAGAAGATTATCAGCACTCCGCGATAGTTTTTCTAAAACCAATATTGGATGGTCAAAAGGATTAACCAAAGAGACCGATGCGAGGATTAAAGCACGTGGAATAGCAACTAGCAAAGGACGTAAGAAAGCTTTTAAGGAAGGTAGAATTACACCGTGGCTCAAAGGTCTTACGAAAGAGACAGATGAGCGTGTCAAAGCTATTTCAGATAATTTGGCTTCCAAATACGAATCAAAAGAGCTTATTCCTTGGGCTAAAGGTTTAACAAAAGAAACAGATGACAGAGTCTTAGCCATGTCAAAAAAGGTTTCGCTCGCTCATCAAAATGCTTTGTTAAGAGAACATCTTGATAACATTAAACGTTTAAATGTAGATGAAATTAAAGAACGTGTTGAACGAGATGGAAGTATGATATTTGTTCGACTTGACGGCGAATATACAAATTATCTGCAACCAAACATTGTAATTTTGTGTCGTAAATGTGGAAATTCATGGAATGATACAGTAAAGCGATTAGAAACTTGTCGATGCTTTGTCTGTGACCCCAGCGGAAGTAAAGCTCAAACTGAGATTACAAATTTTGTTAAATCATTGCGTCCAGACGCTGTAACAAACAATCGTTCTATCATCGGTTCTTCAGAACTTGATGTATACACATCAAGTGGAAGTTTTGCTATTGAATTTAACGGCCTATATTGGCACAATATCACTAAAAAAACATCAGTTTATCATCAAACAAAAAGTGATCTATGCTCACAAAAATCTATTTGTTTATTTCACATTTTTGAAGATGAATGGCGAGACAAACGTTTAATTGTAGAGTCTATGATACGACATCGACTTGGAGCAACAGTTCGTAAGATTGATGCCAGAGCATGTAAGATCAAATTTTTAGAACCATCTATTCGACGTACATTTTTTGAGGATAATCATCTTGATGGAGATGTTAAATCAGAAAGTGCAATAGGTTTATTTTACAAAGATGAACTTGTATCCGCAATGTCTCTTCGTACTCCATTTCATAAAAAATACTCTTGTTACACAGAAATTGCACGTACTTGTAGTGTTGTCAATACAAATGTTAGAGGTGCATTATCACGTCTTACTAAAGCTGTAAAACAGCATATTCAATCCACTTCACGAAATAAATTAATGACATATGTTGATACTCGTTTTGGTGAACATACATCTGCTTGGAATAATGCTGGATGGAAATTTGAAGGAACAACTGCAATAAGATGGTGGTGGACAGATTACAAAGATCGATTTAATCGATTTCGTTTTAGAGCTGATAAAGAACGTAAATTATCAGAAGAACAAGTTGCAGAAGAAGCTGGCGTTGTAAAAATCTATGGTTGTAAAAATATCCTTTACACACTGTAAAAGAATGTATCAATATCTTGAGATGACAAATGAGTATGCCTAAGGAATTACATTTAGCTGCACAAGTATCATGTAGACATAGTCTTCCTGATCTTAGAACAGCACGTATTGGATGTGTGATTAGACGTAAGGATGGAGCTATTGTAAAAGCTCGGAATGGTGCTATCCAGAATGCCACTGGTCGTGTCTCAGAGACACATGCCGAGGCTCGTGCAACTCGTAAAGCAGATGTTGGTGCAATAGCTTACGTGGCCAGAACTAAGAGAGATGGATCATATGGAAATGCTAGACCGTGTCCATGGTGTCAAATCATTATGCGTTCACGTGGAATCATCAAAGCATATTACACGTTATCAGATAATGAATGGGGATGTTTAGAACTTTGAATATTAGTCTAACTTATACCAATTAGATGATTCAAACATATTATCAATGGTCATTATTTCTCTGCCATTAATAAGATCAAGTACATACCAATACCATCCATGAATTATATCATTATCTTTGGCTAAAATGTTACTTTTTTCAAGTAACAAATAAACATAAATTTTACCACAGCTAAATGCATAATATACATCACCAGATTCAAATTTCATGTGTGTACATTTTTTAAATTTTGAGATCGCATACGTGCAAACATAATACCTTGTTCTCTGGCATCGTCTATTGCTAGATGAGAGTGTTTTAAGCTTCTGTCAAACCATTTCTTGGGCATATTACTTTTGCTAGCATCACGAAAAGGAATTTTTAGCATTGCGCAAGCATATGTTTTGGCATCTAAACCTTGAAATTTAAAAGGACAATTACCTACAAATTTCATCATGTACCAATACATCCACATGAAATCGTAAGTTGCGGGATATCCGACAAATACAACCTTTCCAGGAAGCGTCATTAACCAGTCCACATATTCTTTCATCGCGATATCTGGTTCTACTTGATTTTGTCTACAAGCATTCCAAGCATCTTGGTTTTTATCCCAAAATTCTGTCATAGTAACTGGATCTGGTAAAGCATCTTTTAGCTGTATAAGATTTCTTCCAAAATTTCCAATTTCGCGTGGATTATCTAAATCTGAAAGATCAAAAGCTACTGATCCAAACGATAACATTGAATTTGGACCAGGAATAGGTCCATCAGCTTCAATATCCGTCGATACATAAATTTCTTGATGTGACATAATGTAAATGTATGTCACTTAAAACAAGAAATTATCTCTCTTTTTTCTTATTTTTTGTTTTATCGTCTGATTTTTTTGAATCTAAATTCTGTTTATCATCCTTTAGATCTTCTTCAAAATCATCTTCTTTTTCACCAGAACCACACGAACCAAATGCAGGACCTGCAACTGATAGTTTCATCTCTGATACCGGTTTTGTTTGCGATCCAGGACAACTATTAAATTTGTCTCCTGGTACGTTGTGATACGTTGCAAGTCCATTAGCAGTTAATTCTACTGAATCACCACACTTAGCGCATTTTCCTCGTTTAACGCTCTCTTGAACAACATTTCTAATCAAAGCACGAAGCTTAGTAATATCTTTCGTGCGATCATCAAATGTACCATCAAAACGATGTCCTACCAATGTATCAAAACGATCAAACATAGATGCTTCAGTTAAAGCTAAACCATCATAATCAGAACTTTCATTCCAACGTAAACGCTTAGCTAATCCATTAGAGAAAACTTCTGCATCTTGTTCATCTGAATCTGAATCAAGTGATTCTTCTTCGTGATCACGTGAATTTTCTATCCAGTCCGCTATATCTTGTTCATCAGATATATCAGATTTAAGCATGCTTATTGAAAATGTCTTTGGGGATTGATCTGAACTTTGAAATTCTTTCCAATATCCACATCCCATAGAATCATCACAATTTGGGCTTGGTCCATCTTTTGGAAATGATCCACAACTAGGGCATGCATCATTTTCTACGTCGTCACCTAAAGTATCCATACTGTCATGATCTTCATGCTCATGTTCATTATCTGCTTCTTGCATATGTGAACAATCTGATGCATGACCTTCTATCATTCCACATTCTTCGCATATATCAGTAGCATCTGCTTCATTCATATCATCTGAAGAATCGTAACCTTTGTTTTTCATAGACCATGCTACAGCGTAAGGATTATCAACGCTCTTTTCTTTCTTCATAGCTTTGACTGCTTTTTCAAAACCAGGAGGAGCAACTTCGGTAAAATTGCTTTCTCTTAAAGAAATCAAAGATTCGTTAAAAATGTCTTTAAGCTTTTTCATGATAAGATCTCACAAATGATTACTTGGTAAGTACCCTGTACTATCGTCATATTTTCATTGATGAACATAGGGTTGCTGTGCTCTGACACAGCTTCCTTCATGATCTGTTTGATGATCGAACGAATGTTGCTCATGGTCTGTAAGTAGGATGCTTTTCAGAAAACAAGAGGCCAGCGTTGTGATCGATCTCCCAGACGAAACGGATGGTGAAACCGGCTTTCTTCAGCTCGACCTCGCGCCACATCGTCCAGTCGTACTGCTCACCGGCAGTACGCCCAACCTGCTTGATGAACTTGTCTCGTTTCATCATGCGCGGATCTCCGTGGTAGTACGAGCCGTAGTACTCGTAGATGACGTTGCCGACGAGCGCGTCGGGCTTGAACTTGTACTTGCCAGTCTTGATCGGGATCTGACGATTGATCAGAGGGATCTTGAGCTCGTCGAGCCAATTCATCTCCTTCTGCGACACGAGGCTGTCGTTTACGTTCAGACGGCAACGAGGGCAGCCGTAACCTCTGTAGTGGAGGAACGGTCGAACGAGGAAATCTTCTCTACACTCGTTACAGAAAATGGTAACGTGCGTTTTTCGATGGACGTACTCGGTATTATCGTAGCCGTACGTGCCGTCGCCAAAGATCTCCTTCGACTTAAGCACAAACATCTCAGTATCGACAAACTTTCCACCGCACCATGGACAACCCTTGCCACGCAAGAAGTTGTTCGGCGTCGTATCGAAGGAGCGCGAGCACCGACGGCAACCGATCGTCACCTTGGTCGCGCTGTTGACGTACCTGACGTCGTCTAAGGAGTACTCAACGTCGCGGCCAGCTATATGGCACTTCTCGACAAATTCGATGGTGTTGGATTTGTGACTTAAATCGCAGTGAGGACAGCTGTCACCGCGAACAGCGTGACAATACAAACTTTGCCAAAACCAACGACCGCATTTTCGGTGTTGAATTTCAACGTTCGTCTTGCTATTGACAAATGAAATCGTTCGTGAGTAATCGTACTCGTCACCGTGTTTCTTGGCGGCAAGTACGAGGCAGACTTCCATCGTGTAGATCTGTTTTCTTCCAGGTTTCTTCATGAAGAAGAATCTAGATCAGATCGTGACCTTTAGATTTGGGTGCCCTGATTGCTCACGACAAAGTCGAGACTTACAAATTCGATGGCTCTCGTAGGTTGTACGAAAATTTTGCCTCTTATTGTGTTAGATTCAACATCTGCCTGTGTGGTAGTAGTTGTATCAATTTGAACTTTGTATCTTTCTACACCAAATTGTTTTTGAATCCGTGCAAGACGTGGTTCAACAGCAGCTTGGAATCTATTGAGTGTACTCTCACGATTTGGTTCAAAGATAAATGAATTTGCAATTTCTCTTACTTGACGACGTAAATCTATAAGAAGACGACGAACGTTAACTCTATCAAGCGATGAAGCAAATGACTGTAATGTTCGTTGACCCCATACTACTACGCCTCCTTGAGAAGCAGAACTTGCTGGTGTATTGCCAGGGAATGCAACAAGTGGGTTTACATTGGCATCATACAATGTATCCATGTTATCTTTAGAAAGCTTGACTTTTGCTTCAAGCGTTGTTCCAAGAGCTCCACGTGAAAAACCAGCGGGTGCAAACCAAGGATATGCTACTGCGTCATTTTGAGCAAAAGCACCAAGTACTACAACTGATGGTGGTACGACAACGTTAGTATTTGTGTTTGGATCTGTTATAACTACATCAGGATAGTATGCAGCTGCGAAAGATGTGTTTAATGCTCTGCTCTTAAAATTCGTAGCTGTATTGATTACGCTAGGAACTTGTACTGAACCAGTGATCACAGAACCATTTGTATCGTATTCGTCGATATCCATGATCAACATAGCATCAAAACGATTTTCAACAGAATCAATTGCTTTATCTGTGACAATAGAGTGACGAATACCAGGTATCGCAAGCAACTGAATGTCTACATCAGTGCGTTCTTGCATGATGTCTAGTGCTTTACGATACGCACCCGCAGTAGGTCCTGTCGACTGTCCGCGATTTGAGTCATCCATATCTTGTTTAACAGCTGTGTTAGTAAGATTAGCTTCTTCTCTATTGAAGATATTAACACCGTCAAATCCACCTTGGAGAGGCATTGTAAATTTCAAGAATTTACGATTTGGTTGTGTAAAGTCACTAATAGTAACTGCACGTGTTTTGTCAGTCTCAGATGTTCCTATAACGCCGCCACGCATATAAACAGCAGATGTCCATTTTTGAGGATCTGCTACAGCATTTGAACCTGTGATTACGCGAACATTTTCTAACGTAAATTTGTTGTTATCAAAACGATCAGCGTCTATAACTCCTAAAGTAGAAGTGTCAACTTGACCTATGTTTGACTCCAAAATATTTTGATACGTTGTCATGAATGTTGGGTAATAATGCGTAAAGCATTTTACAGAATCATTTTTTACTGACGTTCCATTTGGATTAGTTGTGCTAGTAACTTGTTCTACTTGAAGACCCCAGTACAACGAACTATTAACAAGAGCTTTAGTACCTTCGCCTTCAAGCAAACTAACTCGATATGGAACAGGAGGTTGTACAACACGCTTTAGAGCATCAAGTACAAGAAGATCTGATAATCCACCAATACCTGTTGGAGCCGCTAAAGGTGCCGTTCCAGAAGTAACAAGGTGAGCTGGGCCGCGATAACCTATTGGAAGCGCTGTGGCATCAATAGATCCATTAATGACAAGATCATCTAGTACAACACGAACGTAATTTGATGCATTAGGATAATTTCCATCTACAACAAGTTTTTGTGATGTTGTTGTTTTGTCAAAATCGTAATATACACTTAAATCACCAATTGCTTTAGCAATGTAACGGTCAGCTGATGGATTTAAAGAGAGTCCGCGATATTGTTCATAAACCCTTGGATTATTATCTGTATCTTCCCAATCACGAATTACAACATCAAATGTACCGTATGGATCACGAGTATCACTAGATGGAGAAATATTCTCAATTGAAATCTTGATTTTATCAGCAGTACCTGCTCCAGCATCTAACATTACAAATTTAAAGAGGTTTTTATTTACACCTCCAAAACGTTGCGAGATAACCCATGGAGAGCTAGCATGATGAAAACGATCTTCAAAGCTTTCATAATCTGGAACAGTAGCACTTCCAGTATCTCGTGCAAGACTACCTGTAAGTAAGAATGCAGCACTTTCAAGTCCACCTGTAAGACCTGCTGAATAAGAAGAACTTATTAAACCAGTACCAGTGACAGCAGCAAGTGATGGATGAATATCCCAAAATGAATTAAGATAATGTCCAGCTTTTTGTATGCTGTATGGATCTCGATTAAGTACGTTAGCAAAATAATTTGGAGCTGTTGGATCAAAGCTAGCTGTGATTACATTTGGATAAGCAGAATCTGTACCTTTGTGACCATTGAGCAACAAAACAAATTCTTGTTTAGCTGAGCTTAGTCTAACTGTGCCAAGCAAGGATCCTTGTGTTCCATGATTGGAGTTTGCTACTGCTGTTGATGTAGGTGCAACTGATCCTGTAAAGCTTGAAGAAAGACGCATAATTACACCAGATGGTGCCATAATCACGCCTCTAAGAATTGGAACAGCCATTGTCACTGAAGGTGTAACACTTCCTTGACCTTGTAAGCTTGCAGAGCTAAAGATAGAAGAACCGGCCGATTCACTCATGAAGCAACCAAGCATGTATGTACGACCAAGTACACCACCTGCATTTGCATATGGGTTAGAAGTCAAAATTCCACTATCATCATTAGGCTGCTGTTCACCAACGATGAAACCAGCATTAACTACACGACCAGGTTTTGTTGATGTAGAACGCTTTTGACCGTCTCCAATTCCTAGTACTCGAAGATATGTTACTGATTGTGCATTACGCAACCATTCATATACAGCGAGAACACCAAATTTTGTTCCATCACTTTTTCCAAATTTGGCATCAAAATCAGTTCTATTGCCTACAGATGTAGGAACGAAAGCTGGACCTTTGTTGCTTGTTCCAATCACTCCAGCTGGTGTACCAACTAAAGGTGTTGTGACAGGACCACTTAAGTCAATTTCTCTTGTGGTTACACCTGCCGAACCCAATTTTATATTGTTAGCCATTCTATATCCTTCTTAGATAAAAGCAACTCCGGAATTGGTGATAACAAAATCCATCTTGATCACCTCAATTGTACGTGTAGGAACAATTTGAATTCTTCCGTTTAGACGATTCTCTTCAACATCGCGTTGTGTGTTGTTAGTCTCGTTCATAACGACACGGAATTGTTCAACACCAGCTTGAGTTTGGATAATTCCTAGACGAATTGATGACTCGTTTACAAATCGTTCACGAGTTTCAGGTGTATTGTGCTCAAATACAAGTCTTTGTGCTACATCAACAATTACGCGTTTGATCTCAAGTAACAAACGACGTACGTTAACACGATCAAGAGCACTCTTTGTTGCTTGCAATGTTTTCTGTCCAAAAATTACAAACCCTTGACGTGGGAAAGTAGCAATTGGATTGATTCTTACATCACTAAGAACATCTCGATCATTAGAGCTAAGTCTTGTAGCTACGTTAGTAACGAAATCTAGAGATGCGCGATTAAATCCAGCAGGTGCAAACCAAGGATAAGAAACTCTATCATTGTAAGCAAGAGCAGCAAGTGCTGCAACTGTTGCTGGAACTTTTACCCTACGTTTATTTACAGAATCATCTATAAACACATCAGGGAAATACGCTGCTGAGTAATTGTTATCTACTGCACGACTATCAAACAATTTTGCTGTATTACTGACATCAGGACGCGAAGTAGAATCATCATACAAACGAGTTGATGTATCATCATATGGTACGATATCCATCAGATAAAGAGCAAAACCGTAATCTCTAACTTTTTGTGATGCATATCCTGTTATGTAAGGTTCACGAATACCTGGCACTACCAAAATATTTGTATTTACATACAATGGATTAGTCATGATATCAATAGCTGTCTTATATGCAACGACTGCATTGTTGCTTGTAGCTAAGCCAGCCTGATTTTGAGCTAACCCTGGAGAAACATATGTACTTTCAGCGCCGCCGCCTAAATCAAAAGATAAAGCTTTGTCTGTTTGACGACGAGCATTCTTATCAAGAATATTTAGACCGTCAAATCCGCCGTACAGAAATGTTGAGAATTTAGCGTAAGGTGAAAATCTATTGAATTGTACACTTGAAGTCGCTGCTACAAGCGTACCAAGTGTAATACGTGCTGAGATCGTTCCATCGTTGACAGTATATGTTGAAGGATCTACGTTGGCATTTCGCACATAGGCCACTTCTTTCATATGATTGTCAATTGTGCTTGTCAAATCATTTATAGAAGTATTTGAGAATGCAACCTTAGCTAATGTAAATTTGTTATTACAAAGGTTGTCTGCGTTAGTTCCTGTAACAAGAGCATCCAATTTACGAATTCCTTGGAATTTCGTAAGCGACGCTAAAAGACGATTTTTGTCAGTATTGACGTTAACATTTAAAGCATCAGTATTGTTACGAGAAAACTTAACTCCCCAATAATAATTTGGAGATGCAATCTCTGTTGGTCCTGGATTTCCAACGAAACCACTTGTAGAAACTTGTCCTTTAGTTACTTTGAATCTAAACGGTACTGGAGGAACTACAGAACCTGACAAAAGTGCTGTACTTGAAGAACCATCAAGCAATCCAGTTAAACGAATTGCAGATGCTCCCTGTGGACGATCAGTTGTAGCATCATTTGTCTTTAGAACTTCAATACCTCTAAATCCGAACGGAAGAGATTTTGCAGGTACAAGTTTTCTTTCTACCAGATCGTTCATTACGATACGAACGAATTTCGATTGATTTTTGTATTTTCCAGATGCAATCAATCGACGTTCATTAACGTTATCACTTTGGAAATTGAACTCTACTTTGCGATCTCCTACTTTTTTCGCAACATAATTTTCAGAATTAGGATTCAAATTACATTGCGAATATTGCTCCAAAATCTCAGGAGTTGAATCTTCATCATCCCAAGAACGAATCAATATAGTAAATGTGCCATACGGATCAGATGGATCGTTTGACATTTTGAGATCAGCAATTGAAACCTTGTACAATTGATTTGCATATTCACCATCATCAAGTGCTTCAATATGAAATAAATCATATTCAGACATACCGAATGGTTGTGATATGAACACAGGTGTACGTGGTGTTTGATATTTTGTATCATAATGACCAAATACATCTCTAAACTTCATGGTTAAGTCACCAGATGTATTAGAAGTGTTATTTGAGCCTGATAAAACTGCAACATGCGTTGGTGTTGCTAATTCATCATCAACGGCAAAATCTGCATATACAAGATGTTGTTCAGAAGCAAACTTTTCTGGATCTGTGTTCAAAAGTTTAGCAAAGTAATTTGTTGAACTTGGATCAAGAGAAGCGGTAAAGATTTTTACACCAGTATTACCATCTGTAGTACCAAATCCTGAACCATCTGAAGATGATAAGACCAATTTGAATTGTGCACTTGAATCTACGGTTGCTATATCATCTGGCGTGGTTGAGCTAAAAGCACCAACGGCTGATCCACCTCCATCAAGCACCATCATACGGGCGCCTGATGCGAGTAGTACAACTCCTCGTACAAGATGTGCTAACGATCCAGCAAATGTTGAGTTCTCTGTGAACATAGGCATACCATAAGCTTCGTTGGCTCGTAGTGTATGCCTTGCACACAAGAATTGTACAGAACCCATGTGTCGACCACGGGCATCATTAGCTGCCGTAGATCCAGTTACTACAAATCCTGCGTTTTTGGCTTGTCCTGTAGTTCGATATTTCAAAATATCAGTTGAATTATCAAGAGAACCTGCACCAAGAACTCTAAGAAATGTTAATGATTGTTTATGCTTCAAAAATTCATTGGCAGCATATAAACTTGGATATCGAACATCAAGATCTCCAAATGTTTGTTTAAAGGTTGCGAAGTCCCGTACAGTAATCGGAACAAATGCAGGTCCTTTATTAGATGCTCCAATAAGTCCAGCGGGTATACCCGATGGTCCGAGTTGTTGAACTATAGAAAGATCTAGTTCAGACTCGAAATATCCGGGAGATCGAAAGGTCTGCTCAGCCATGCTCTATGGTCTCCTTGGGCGTCATACGCTTAGTCGTACGTAACTACTCTTTCGTAAGCAGGAAACACGATCTAAACTCGTAAATGATTAACAAATAGAGATATCATTTACGAGAAATTAAAAAAAGGCTAAGTGAATCATCTGGCAACAGAGTAGTTTCGCCTGTTGATGGATTACGTTGGACTACACGGGCGTATTCAGGTTCCTTGCGTCCATTGAATGGATTGGTTACTACTTCAACTTCAACTCGAGTTAAAGCAAGTTCATTTTTGACAGATGGATGCTGTGCAGGATCAGATAACAAATATTGACGTTCAGGATCATCGGCTGCTTCGTAAGGATCTACTGACGGAGGTGTTCCATTAGTTAATGCAGTATCAATTTTTTCACCTCCCAAAGCAAAAGATATTTGAGGAGCTGAAACAAATTTACGTATTCCCAATGGTACACCTGGTGCATCTGAAAGAACGAGATATCCAGGTACTTTGATAGTAAATTTATATTTGCGTATCAATTCAATACCAGATGTATTATCTGAATTGTCTTCTGACGTGTATCCTTCATCTACTTGAGCAACAAACCAATATCCTTTAGTCGTATCAAGTCGTAACGTTCTATTACCTGTAGGAAGGTAAGAGCTCATTAATTTTTCAAGCATAAAATTCATATGCTCTGTATATTGAGCCCAAATAGTAACTTCATACATTGCAGTATAAAATTGTGGTGTAGGAATGGTTATAATTTGCCATACATTAACACCAAGCTTTGGAGCTAAAAGTGCTCCATTACGAACATCAAGATCGTAAATATTTTGCATTGTATTATCACGCGAAGTGATTAATGATGCACTAGGAAAATAGTCACGTGGACCATGAGTATCATCCGAATTTGGTATGCCTAACTTATTGATTAAATTTTGATAAGTTCGATCAACAGGATCCAATTTTGTTTTTACAATAATCTCACCAACATGTTGATTCATACCTCTGTTGACCATGTCATTTGAAGTTTGTTCTATATTTGTTCGTCTAACTGTTACTAGAGGAAGAATTAAAGTTCCATCTCGATCTCGTAGTGCACGACCAGATTTTAACATACTCCATTTTTCGCCAACAGCAAATACAATAGGAACTGGTCTCTGATTTCCACCGCCATTATCAGAAACTTGAAATGCTATATCATCACGAAGACATCGAAATAAAGCTCTATCAACATCTTCTATTCCACATGAAGGAATAGTTTGATCTGAAGGTATTCCTTCATAACCTGATGGTACTCCTTTAGAATCACCTGAACGAAATCTGGTAGTCATGATTTACCACTTGTCTCCGTAGAAATCTGAGCCCTTAGGTCCATCTTCTACAACACGATTAGGACCTGTTACTGGTTTCTCTAGAACACCATTTTCTTGAAGATCACGACGATCACCAGTAGGTTTACCGTCCATCTCTTTATTTCCTCTAGTTTGTTCAAATTCTTTTTGAACGGCGTCAGAATCCAAATATGCTACATCAGATGGTCCAATTTGAGGAGGATCAATCTGACCTTTACGAGCTTGAACACATTCTAATTTATATCCATCTGTTGACTCAGCATGACCATAAATGTTGCGTAAATTGCTAATATCTGCAATTTCATAAACAGTATCACCCCATCTAATAAAATCACCAACCGTAACATTAACGCCTATATCAATCAAATCACGGTAGTGTAAAAATACCTCTATTTTAGCTAAATATTCAGGACCAAAAATATCAGTTTTTACATTTCTATCAGGAGAACCTACAAGCGCTGGCAGCTCAATAGGAGCATCCCATACCTTGTCAGAGCTTTCATTGTATATTTCATGATTACGTGTCTTAGTCTCAGATACAGCGTAATAGTAAATTTTTTGTCCGACGATATCACGAAATAATTCTTTTGTCAAATCTGATATAAGAGATTGTTCTCTCTGTGTGATAAAAAGACGACTCATGATATCTGCCTTACAAAGGTACGATTACTACTAAACGTACTCAAGTAATTAGACAACAAGAGAATAATCTAATTGCAAATATTTTGATGAAAATAACATCAAATTAGCAAAGCTTATCCAGTTAAGATACTCTTGCCAAGTGGAATAGGAATAAATTTCATAAAACGTGATAATGATTCAGCTTTGGTAGCTTCACGTTCTATAACTTGATCATATGTTAAACTGTTAAGCCATTCAAGAAATGATGCCTTAAGTTCTTTTTGTTCTTCTCTACCTTCTTGAATCAGACTATCTCCGTCAAGCGTAAGATCATTACCTGGAATGGGAACTGTTTTAAACTTACCGCGGACACGCCCAAGTATTTCCTTACAAAGTGCAAGCATATATTGACGTACCCACTGACGTCCTACTTCGTTAATAGCAGCTGGTGGAACTATAGTAATAGGAACTTGTCCAGGAGTTGCTATTTTTGCGCCTGATGCAACTCCGGTTCCATATCCATATGGGGCATATGCAGGATTTATAGAACTATAGTTATCAAAATTCAATCCTACACGTAACCAAATCTTATCTGAGGTTCCGACTAGACCAGCCGTAGTAAGACTTGGAGTAGGAAATACTCTTAGATTTCTTCCTTGAATTTTATATGAGTAATGTGAACGACGAACTCTATGTGCTGTTTCTAACATGCCACGACGCAGAACATCTTCGTACACAGGTAACACGTAAAATACTGTTGTGTTAACATAGCTTTCGTAATTAAATTCTGTAGCTAAAAAATTAGTGATATTACTTGCATTCAAAAGATAATGTTGAGCAGCAAGCGGTTCAAAATGGAATACTTCATATACTCGAACTTTACTATCAAGTGATGAGCTTGGTACCGTAGAGAAAAAAGCAGAACCACTTTGGGATCCTGTTCCACGAATCATATCAGTATACAAATTGTAATCTTGCTGTCCTGTAACAAGTGGAATATAAGTTAAATACGTATCATACGTTCCACCAAGTCCGGCATATGCTGCATAAGCATCAGCTTGACGCATTAAGAAATCAAATGAAGTTTGAGGATATAAACCAGTAACAGAAAAAGAAGAAGAAATCGTTCCACTAACAATACTACCAGAAAAAGCTTGAGATATACCAAGCAGTGATGCCATCTGTGATGTAATTTGATTTTGACCAACTAAACGTGCATATTCTAGAAAAGCTTCTTCTAATGCACCCCAAACTTGTTTTTTGGTAAGCTCTACTGTAACAACATCATCACCTAGACGACGACGTACCCAAGTGAATGCTGCATCAGCTTCAAACTGAAAAACAGGATCGTTCGTAAAGAAATTATACGGACATGGATTAGTTGTTTCTGAAAACGATGCCATGCACTACTTCCTTGTCATGTAGGTAGTTTGTAACATAGCAAGAATGAACTACTAAATTTCTTCATTTAGAATATTGTTTAATTATCTTGCGTACCAAATATCTTAATGGAGATTCTACCATCATAACAGATTGAAGAGAATTTATAGCGTCTGTTGTTGCTCTTTTCCATTCTTTAACTGAGTGTGTGCTTAGGGTATCTAATGCTGTACGATTTCGACGCCCTTTTGCATGAGAAAATAAACTAGTTCCAAGCTTTTCTAGTTTTTCCAATTTTACTACTACTTCTTCCATTCCGTAACCGATAACAACAGATACAACATCACTCATAGATGACATCCAAGCAGAAAGATCACCATCACGAGTCAAATTATCAATAGCAGCTTTTAGTGCTGATACTGCACGTTGTGTTTTTTCTCCAGGAACATGATTTCCAACACGTTTAACTGCCATATCTTTTGATAGTATTTTATTGGGTCTACCATCATATTCAAAATGTGAACCTTGATCTTTTGTGATCTCATGTTCACGTTGATCTCTACCAGATAGAAATACAAAATGATCTCCAACTAATAGATGTTTTGCTATACCTGTCTCACCAATATCTAAGTGACTCACTTTATTAGTTATTGTTGTTGTCTTCTTTTGATGTATCATCATTTTTCAATACATGCATTAAAATCTGCAATGCATTTGATGCTTCTTTCAAAATACGAGCTGATGCCCAAGATAAACATACTAAAACAAGACCAACGACAGGAAAATATCCCTTTCCAAGTAATGATCCAACAAGACAAAAAATAACAAGTAATCCATATGCTATGGATAACATTAGATAAAAATATGGATTCAAACGAGCATACAATTGTTTAATTTTTTCAAGCATGAATAGATCATATGCTTAAATTGAAAGAGAACAAGTCTTGAAAAAACGTAATAATGTAATTTTTAACTTGATGCAATAACAATAAATAAATTTACACAAGATTTTTTAATTTGTCTAAGTTGTGCTATACTATATAATTGAATATGCGGGTGTGGTATAGAGGTTGTGCCCTAGCCTTCCAAGCTAGAGAGGTTCGGTTCGAATCCGACCACCCGCTCCAGAGACATGGGAAGACGGCGTCCCGCCTGCTTTGGGTGCAGGATCAGCTCGGTTCGATTCCGGGGTCTCTGACCATTTTTAACCAAGAAATGAATACTTAATTCAAATGTCAGCAAAAGTAGAAAATCTTACAGAGCGATTAAAAGTTGTAATGTCTATGATTGAATCACGTAAAGCGTGTGGTCAATCATATGATGAATTAACTAAAGAGCAATTACAACTTGAATCTGATTTGCGAAAGGCTCGTTCACTTTTAACGGAAGGTAATAATACAAAGGTTTTACGAGGATGAATTTTTCACAAATTATGACAGATCGTGTATTACCTGTTGTCACTGTTTTAATGACTATAGGATGCTTAGGTTTAACTGTATTGTTTGCATCAATGCATAATGTAGGTGCTGCAATTTCAACTGCTACCTTATTTGCATTAGGAGTTATTGCAATTCGTTATGATATTAAACGTTTAATGACGAAGTGAATTAAAGATCATCATCATCTAATAACAGATTTTCTTTTCCGTCTTCAGCACGATTAAGTGTTTCTACAGCTTTTTTTTCAGAGTAACGTAACGCTGCGCGTAATTCAGAACGAAGACGACCAATTAAGCGTGCATAATTTGCTCGTGTTTCGCTACCTCGTCTTTGTCTATCTCTCCATTTTTCAAGATCAGTAATTCGCATCTCTAAATCTTCAATATGCTTTTTTGAACCATATGGTACTCGAGAACCATCTGTAATGTCTGTTTCACGCAGATGTGACTCAAGCAAAGCACGAATGTAATTTTTTAGTAGATCAGTTTTCATTATTCTCTATTCGTACGATTTTACGTATCTGCAGTAAGTTCAGATAAGCAATACGCATTACAAATATTACTTATTCCCTTTTTGATAAGCAGTACCAAAGATCTTATCCCATTCAAAAGAGATAATACCGTAATTTTTATTCATTCTTACATGGTGCATTAAATGAGCTCGACGAGCAGTGCGATAATAGCGATATCTTGATAAAACATGATTTTTTAAATGAAAACTATCATGTACCCAATCGTTAATATAACCAAATAAAACAACCATAAAAGCTATTTCTACCACAATCCACATTGGGGCACTAAAGATATGTGCTAAACCAACTGTAAACATCATTAATACAATAAAAGGAGGTGTGAATAAAAAAGGTCCACGATTGTACCAATGAGCATCTCTATAGTTTGTAGAAGTCAAATTACCAACAGGATACAATTCTAAATGATGTTGCATATGTGCTCTGTAGAATGGTCCTGACCATTTTTGATGTATCGCCCAATGTATCCAGTAACCCAAAAAATTGGATACTATAAAAGAAACAATTGTAACAATCGCTACAGTTACCATCACATTCCTCCTTATCGGTATTTGATCATAATTTAATGACCTGTTTCTATTATTTCAAGAAATCTTTTAGCAACATTACTCCAAGAATTCTGTGTGGCATACTCTATTTGTTTGTTTACTTGTTGTAACCAAATTTTTTTATCCGAAAATAGCTGATCAAGTACAGCAGCTATTAGCTCTGGATCATTCGCTTTTATAGAAGGTATATCTGAAAAATGATTAACACTTGTTGTAACTACAGGAATTGGTTTAGACATTGCATATCGAGCGGCTCCAGATACACCGTATACTTCATGCTCAACACTAGAAATATATGGAAAAACAACTGCTCTATTTGTACGCAAATAGCTGTCTAAACTCTCATCTGATTGAAAACCACGAATGATAGCTACATTATCTTGTAAACCCAACTCTTTAATTAATTGAACTAAATCAGAATGATATGCATCATGTTCAGTCATATTGAAAGTACTTTCTGAAAATAAACCCGTAAAGAAAACATCTGAGTACTTTTTTTTCAGCTCTGCAACTGCACGAATAGAATTCTCCCATCCTTTGTATCTGAATCCGAAACCAAATTGCATGAACGTATGTTCAGAACGATAAATGTTCCATAAACGTTTTAGATCTCCTGTTTGATCACATCCATGTGGCATTAGATGCACTGTACCAGGAACATGTTTCGTGTGTTCAAGAACATGTTTCGCACCTTCAAGATGAACAATGATCTCTGGTATTGCTGCCTCGTTAACCAATTTATCCATGTGCTTATACACAGAATGAAGTGTGACTATTACACGTATACCAGCTAATTGACTCATAAGTGCTAGCCATTGCCGTGCGTTTGGCCATAATCCATACTCATGTTGAATCCATACTACGTCAGGTTTGAATTCATGAATTTTTGCAATTAACTCAGATGTTGATTCTCCGCGCGACCAACATTCTTCAATATGATCTTCGTTAACAGTCGTATCACCTATCTGATTTAACAAACCTGTCTTTTCTACATTACGTTCAGCAAATATTTTCCAATCAGCAACTTTGTCAGCAATATGTGGCCATAACTTTTCTATGTAAGTTGATATACCACATCTCATCTTCCAATTACTAATTACAGCAATTTTTAGTTGAGAAACAGGTTTAAGAACATGTCCTCTTTTTATTACTCCATCATTAACCAAAAATCCTGACATAAGCGTTGCAGAAGATACATGATCAAGTTCTGAAGGAACTTTTATCACTTCATCTTTAGATGTAATTTTCGTAGTAGAGACAGCACGTATACGACCATTCTTAGCGACAATGTATCTTGAGGAAGACATGTCGATAAGAACAAAGTCGTAAGCATTAAGTCAACACGTTTTCTAATACTTCTTTCAAATTATCAAATGCTTCATAATTTGATAAAATAGGAGTTTTAGCTGTTTGTACTGCAGTCTTTAAAAGATCTTTACGAACACCATAATATGGAACAAGTTGAGCTTCATCAGATTCAAATTGAGCTAACTTGTCATGATGGTGTATAACGACACATGGTGTACTAGTAATTTGTGCTAATATAGCACCGTGAAATCGTTGAGTGACTACAATAGAACATGATTCAAATTGAGATCTAACAGCATCAAAAGTCATATCTCCATACCATGTAGAATCAAGACATTGAATAGAACGTCTTTCGGTACAGTGAGCTATTAATTCTGCACAAGCCCAACTATCACGTCTATTGACATCATCACAAAATGGTGCCATAGTGACTTTCCAACCATCTAAAATGAGCTCGTCAAGTGCTTGTGCGGTTTCGCTCTTAAAATAATCCCACGCCGCTCTTTCCCAATTAGGAGATATTCGCGTAGGGAGAACTTGAGCATTTGGAATAAACAACATTGTACGTGATGGACGTTCTACTAATCTATGTTTACCAAGTACGTGAGTCAAATCTGGTATCTTAACTACATTTTGTCGTATAGCATGAAATGAATTAGAAGGTGTTGAACGTACGAATACTCCAGCTGCTATTCGTAAACACTGTTCATGATCTGGGTGTACATCTGTCTCTGCACCTACACCTACATAAAAAATAGGTTTTGTTTCTAACTTAGACCATACAGATTTGTCCATCTTTAATGGAAATGAAAGAAAAGAACCACCACCAATGATTAGAAGATCACAATTAATAAAATCGTTATATTTGATATGATTTACAAATTTTACTTCGTGTTTGAATAGTAACTTTCTTAAAGCTTCTGCCATCAGTTCATCACCGATGTTAAAATGTCCATACCATCCATACACTAAAATTTGTTTTTTCATTGATCATTAATCCATATCAACGCCAAGCTACAACATAATAAATTCGGCGAGGTCGCTGGACTGACCACACAAGATCTAGATGATAATGTCTAATATTGTGTTTGCGTAAATTCCATATAAGAGTATCTTTCAATCCTCCGCCACAAGGTGGCGGAATATTATCTTCATCTTCAAAACGTACTTCTAAAACTTTGTGATAATCTCCTATATGCACAGAAATCTCACCAGCACCTACAACATCCACGTAACCATATTTGCATTTGTCGTATATGTTGAAAAAACGAAGTACATTAAACACAAGTTGTAAAAACCAATTCATCGTAATCTCTAGGTACATCATCACTTAATCTAAATTCTAATGTATGTACTTACTGAATATGAAACTATCATCTTCAGAGATTATCAATGAATTTTGGGCGAAATTAATTTTTGATGACGGACAAATCTGGGAAGTGTCAAGAAGGCAAATAGGTCCTATTGGTATTGGAGATGCACTTAAAATGGCAGAATCAGAAGGTGTTGATCTTCCAACTCCAAATATGATAGACATCATATGGCAATGTGCAGATCTTAAAATTTCACCACAAGTAAGAACTTTCAAAAGATGGACAGCAGACGAAATGAACGATCCTGAAGTCTATTCTGATCATTTAGCTAAAATTGAAAAACAAATATCTGGACGCGATTTCATTTTATTAGCTGGGGCATTTAAAGATGTAGTACGTGGTCCTGATGGTCGCATAGGACTATATGGATGGCATCGTTTAAATGGTAAACCAATCCAACCATATTTTACTGGTCATAACCTTCAATGGCGAGATTATTCACAAGGCTTAAGACTAATCAAAAAGAATCAATGTCCGTAACGTCTATAGCTTCTCCACACGCACAATGACATGAAACAAGTAACCCTATTCCTGTACTTGTGAAATGCCATGCATAAGTTCCACCTATGGCTCCAACATACATGGGTTGATTGTTATGTTTCTGTGCTTCGTGGTCTTTTCTCCAAGAATTTACTAATTCTAATTGTTGTTTAGATACTTCAAATGTAAATTTTTGATCTTGCATATAAATTTTATTCTCCATTTATGAATGAAACAATATCCTCTTCATTTAAATCTGGTTCATCATTTTCATTTGTTGAAGGTGTAGAACTATAACCTCCACCAGCTCCTCCTGGAGAAGAACCTGGTTGATCTCCAATTGGACTAAGAGCTCCTGTAATTCCATAAGCTGCTATAGTGTCAGCTGCAATTTCTGCGATCAACTTTCTTAAGCGTAACCTTTGAAGTGAATTCATACTTCTATGTAGCGTTCACTGTTCCAACCTGATACTATATGAGCATTTATGACTTCTTGTAGTACGTGCAATTCTATAGATTTGCATTTTATATGAGTCTCATATACTTGTATAAATATACCATTTTCATAGAAACAGCGTGCTATCTCATTAGGTTCACGATATCCTGACTCATACCATAACCATGTATATTTCATATAATAGTCCAATTATTTTTCGCATGAACTTCAATTGCATGTTCTAAAGAAGTAAAAGTACCTTTCAAATATGGAAAAGTTTTCATTATTACTCCTTTAAGATCACACAATACAATATAATGAGTTTGAAACAAAATACGAATTTCAGACGTCTCATTATGAATTAATACAGCATGATCAATTTGAGTATTTTTTGACATTATATCATTTTTCACGGTAAAGCAGAAATAAAACCAAATGATAAAAATCCAAAACGTCCTTCAGAATCAGCTGTATCTTTATTAAATATTTTTTTGTTGTACATAATATCAACAATTGGAAGTCCATTGGGCAGATGGTCAAACCATTTTACAGGATACAACCACAACTCTGGTCCTGTGGCATCATCTTCTGTTTCGCCTTTTAGTGGAATTCTACCCCACGGTCCTAAACCAAGTGATCTTAATTCACTATTTGGTAAATAAGCAAGCAACTTATACCAATCCAAATCTTGTGGCAAATTTAAATCAGACATATGTTTTATAGTATCTTACAAATTAGACAGTAATCTTACTCTTTAACAAAAAAATGAAAAAGAGAAGACCTTTTTGATCTTCTCTCTTTTAAAGAATTAGTTGTTTACTACTACTTCACTAAAACCTTAAATGGTTTAGATTTTTCTAATTTTTGCAACTTAATAGTCAATACGCCATGTTCAAGTTTAGCTTCAACAGTGCTAGTATCCCAATTTTTTCCTATTGAATACTTTTGAGTTATATCTTGTTTAAAATCATATCGTTTACATGCAATTTTCACAATACCGTCTTCGCTAAAAGTGATATCAATATCTTCTTTTTTGACTCCAGGTAAATCAACACTAAGTGTAAGCTGTTCATTTTCCACTGTACTACGAATTCCAGTGTGTTGGTTACGAATATATTTTTCCATATTAAACGAGTCTACAACGTCAAATAAATCATAATAAGATGGAAATAACATGCAAATTCCTTTCTGTGACGAAATCACATTATATTACTAGAATAAACATCTATTTTTCCTTGTAAATAGTTTTGATCAACATTTTTATTGATTTACTTTGAACGCTGCTGCGATGGACGTACTTCTGTTACTACTTCTTGAACGATTTTACGAAGTGCATCTCCGAGTGGTAAATTGTTTGTTTCATGTGGCGCTTCTGATTTTTGAACATATTTTGTCTTTAATGTATTTGATGCTGATCCTGTCTTTATAGGCATAACACGTGTACCTTCAACGACAAATTGTTGTTGTTCTATTGATTTGCGTGTCTGTGGATTAACAGCTTCAGCAACGACATTCATAGGCTCTACGAATTCAGCATTAAATTTAACAGGAACGAAATAATGGTTATCTACAATGACTTCGACGCGAGCTTCACAAAGCTGACCACTTTTAATAACCTTTTTTAAAGCAGGAACAACAAAACGAACAACATCTTGCTCACCTGTAAATTTACCTTTAAATGAATAAGAAACATCTCCATTTTCGCACACTAAACGAATAGCATCAGGAGATTTTTCAGCACCGTGAATGCTGATCTTAAAATAAAGTTCATTAGCTTCATCCAAACGAAGCTCTGTGATATCATCACTCATGCTGACTAGATATTAAGCAATTGTATCTAAATGTTAGCAATTAGTGATATTAAACTAGGTTTCTACAAACGAAAAATCTTATACAATCCAGTATTGAAATTGATCGTTACACTTGCATTTGATCCTGTCAATGGAATGCCAGTCAAACTTCCAGAATTAAGAAGGGCAATAAGTTGCCACTGTGAACGATCATTGTTACCAGATTCTTTGTATATTACAAGATAGTCAATCGTTGAACCAACCTGAACACTTGGAAAAGTGACATCTGATGCGTATGCATCTCCATTTGTTGATGTTTTACCAGTTAATAACTGTGGTGCCCATGAACCTGTATGAGCTACCAAAGAGGGATGAACGTATTGATGATTTGCATTATCTGGAATATAAGAACTTGAAACTAATGTTGCTTTGATGACATCATTAAGCCAATTTATAGATCCAGATGGTATACCAAGAAAAGCTTCTCTTGCTTTATCATAAATGAAAGACATATTTTTAATTATAGCTTACGCTACTTTCAAAATTCTAGTAGCATTAACAACCATAGTAGAATTTTTAAGTGTATTGATATTCAATAATTTTGCTTTAACAGTCACTTTACAATCTTGTATTTCTTCTTTTTGAATTTCTTCAAATTTTCGTGCATTCACAACAATTTTATCGTTCGTATTAATCCACTTAGCGGTAGCACCTTTTATACTGTTTATTTCAGACTCATGTAAAACTTCTCCATCACGAATCATCATCTCGGCTTTCACGACTACGTTCCAACTAGAAGAAGATGATGCAGAAGAAGATCCGCCGCGACGGCGCATCATTAGAGGCTGAACGTTGATTGAATCTAGTGAAGTACTTGTAACTGAAGAAGGACCAAATATTTCATTGCTTACAATTCCTATATTCTGTACTACTACTTGATCATAAGACGCAATACTAACACCAAATGATTCATTAAAATCTATACCACTTGAATTTATTGTTACTTGTGCGTTAGCATGACCAAATGATTGTTCTGATTGAATACCAGTAGAATTAAGCGCAATATCAACGTTATCAGTGCCAAATTGTTCATCAGAAACATTTCCACCACAAATAATGACACATGAGACAGAATTAAAACCATGTTGCTCTGTGCTATTTAATCCAGCATCATGCACTGTCAAATTAACTGTAGAGGATGCAAAAATCTCACTTGAAGCAATACCGCTTGTCTGTATGAGCGTTACTCCTTCATTGTTATTAACATAACCAAGCGTCGCTACTGCTAACGGATCACCGCTAATACCGTCCGTAGCAATTGAACGCGGGTTAATAGCCATTTTTTATACTCTTTGAACAGTCACGTCGTTACCTACCTCAGTTATTGTCTGACTAATATCAGAACCATCTGCAGGCACTTTACGTGTTGTGGGTGTAACAACAAGTGGTTTTGTAGGATCAAGACCAAGTAGCTTATACATCTCAAGCAACATCGTCGATTGTTCGGTGCTCAAACCGCTACCTGTACTAATAGTAGTTGTGATAGATGCTGCAGATCGATCAATCTGAATTGTCACTGTATAATCACCTAACGTAGGCGTAAACATTGCCAAAACAGGATCAACAGAATACAAATTGCCTGTTATAGAAAGTGTGTGATCTACTTCGTCTGGACGAATGCGCCATCCATCGGTTGTGTTCAAGAATATATAAGGTGAAATACTCTGCGTGTCTGAAATCGGATCGCCGGCTACAGATGTAAAAGCGTGTGCATATTTTGTATTATCGCTTAATAACATCCAGTCTTTCCAACGAGAATAAATCTCTAACGCTGTAAACGAAGTCGTTCCTGCGGTGCAAATGATTAGCTTATTAGCTCCATCAAAAGTAAAAGACATACTATGGATTTAAGTACTGTCGATCGATAATTTGAGTTATTGGAATATTTGTATCTACAGCAGAACTATAATTTAATATTCTTTGATTTTGATATCCTAAAGATAAAATTGAAATATCTACAGCAACACTTGCACCTACTGAAAATGCAAATTCTCCATCTGTAATAGATTCTTCACCAGCAATTTCTGTTGTGGTACCTTCTTGGTATATGCGAACCTCAGAAGGATTTTTTAAACCTGTAAGTGTAATGGTAATATTGTTATTTACAGTCGTAGATGCACTAGTGCCATTTCTATACGTAGGTGTAGAACCTCCCCCAGACACATTAATGGTTACCGAACCACTAGAATTATTAAAGATAGCAGCGTTTGTTGTGCCAGTTGCGCCATATCCGTTAAATGTATTACCAATAAATGAATACGTTCCTGGCATGGTTAACTCGATTGCATGACCCGTACCTTTAGAGTTAAAGGTACAATTACTCGCAGACAAATTTTGCATTTGTATAGCTGGGCTATCTAATGAACCACTAAATGTACAATTTGTTAATGATGCACTATTTTGCATTACAGTGCCACAACCTAAAAAGTTCATTTGATCAAATGTTGTAACAGCACGTAGCTGGACGTCACCTGCGCCAATTAATGTTAAACCGCTGAAATCATAACTTGCGCCCGATGAACTACTAGCATGTAATCTCCAATGATATCTAGAGGGTGATGAAATAATACTATTGACGTGCTTTAATACGTCTCCAGAAGAACCGTAATATGTTAATCCAGCGACATTGTCAACTGAACAGTAGTTAATTTCTTTAGTAGCTAAAGAAAATTGTCTAGGAAATTCAATCGCTGTTGAATCTAAATTCATATAAATAGGAAAATTGGGTGCTCCAAATTGAATTGGTTGATATACAATCATTTGGTTTGCACCTTGTAAAATAGCACTCGCGCGTTCGTGACCAGATGCTACTGCTGTTACAATATCAGCAATATCAACCGGTTCAGCCTCACATCCACCAGCAACCGTTGTTGTATCAAGCATCCATAATGAGCCCCACTGCCAAATTGTGGTTGATACACCAGCACTTGAAACCCAAAATCCAAATGTATCAACAGCAGCAGCATTTAACGTTCCTGATCCACTTAATACTCCCGTTGTATTGCTACTGTTGATTACAATTGGGATATTTCTTGCACCTGCTGACCAAGCTTTTGAACCGTTACCGTGAACATACCATATTTTATAGTTACCAGCAGTTGATAACATCCCAAAAGCTGCACCTTTTTTATTGCTAGAAATTGGTGGAAATCTTTGTAATTGTCCTGGCGTAGATGGTGAAAGATGTACTAAAACATTTTTTCCAGTTACATTTATGTTATTAGCCACAGCAAGATCAAGTGCTGCGCCACCCCAGTTTGCTGTGGCTGTTGGTGTCGTCATTTGTCCCAAAGAATGAAATGAATTTAAACCAACGTCTGCAGCCGCGGCAACAGTTGCGTCAGCAACGGTAGTACCACTCAATATTGTCCCGAATAAAGTATCTGCAGTTGCTGCGAATGCTGCATTTGTATTATATGCTGTTACGCCCTGTATTGGATCAATATATTTTGAATTATCGTTTGCGCAATAAGCTGGTATAATTGGTATAGTTCCTGTGGGTGGATTGACAGCAATTACTGCTTTGACACCAGCACCAGCAGAGACGTTAGAACAAGATACAAATGGTGAAATATTACTGGTTGAGCCAGAGTAATGTTGAAATGACCAACCTATCCCTTGTGATTCTGCGCTTCCATCGGCACCTAATAAACCTGTAACAGGACCTTCAATTATAGAAGGTACACCAACTGATGAATTTGCACCAGCAAATAACAATAAGCATTTATCGCGTGTTGTTGTAACATTTTGAAATGTATATTTATTTGCTGATGCTTGTGTTGTATTATTTGAAATGTTAATAGGATTAACTTTGTCTACGTCTCTAATTGAAACAATAGCGCCATTATAAGTTTCTGCAACCGAAGCTGCAAATGCGACCGTCGCTGGTTCTGCCGAACCTGTTGCGATTTTTCTTAAAACAGACAATGATGTTGTGTTCGTACGAGCAAATACGCTAACCCAACCTGATGCGTTTACGCCTGGCGTACCGGTGTCAGATTGCACAAATGCTAATAATAAATCACCATCTTCGTATGCCGGCATTGGTATTGTAACACCAGCATCAGCAGTAGATGATTCAAATGTCCACGATATATCACGTATAACTGGCATTATGGATTCTGATAGTTTCTCTCCAGAGCTGCAACTAATGAAAGTGAATTTGCTGTGCTTCTTTCAATAGAACCAGATGCGCGAACATATTGTCCTGTGTTAAGCCCAATAGCTACTGCTGTAATTGAAGCAACTGTACCTGCAGTTCGACTTCCTTGAACATTTCCGTCATAATTAAAAGATTTTACTATTGACGCATTACCTGAAATAGTACCAGACATTGGATTACCAGAATTGTCGTTGACTAAAACTGCTCCAGATTGACCGAAATCCGCAGCACCAGGCAATTCAGTAAAATAAACCCAGTACTTTGCATTGCTGTCAGATGTCAAGTTAGATCCAAATTGCAATGTAAGAGAGGCTACGAATGGATATGTTCTTGATGTACCATTATTATCTTGAAAAGTAAGTCTGTTTGTATCGGTTGAAGCGAAGCCTTCAATAATAACACCACCATTACTTGCAGATAATGGATTTACAGGATCTAAAGTACCTGCTTCTAATGTATCACCGACGAATCGTAACAACAAGTCAGCTGTTTTACCAGTTACAGTAGTTCCACCAATTGTGCCAGTTTGAGAGTTAATATTAAAATTTTGACGTAATGCCCATTGTGTCTTTTCATAAATTTCTTCAGCGGTTACTGCAAGTGGAACAGCTCTTTGAATAGTATACGATTGACTAAATACAGTAGCAGCAAAATTCGTACTAACATTTAATCCATGAGGACCTGGAGTGCCTACAATGTTATAGGTACCTTTATTAGAGCCGGTGTGGATTGTGAGCGTCCCGGTAGTGTAAAGTGAAGCCGAAATGATACCAAGTGATGAAGAGAAGATGCCTGTCCCGCCAAACGTTCGGCCATCGGGACCAGAGCAAGTTCCACAATCAATCACAATGCCAAAGTTTCGTTCCGCGTTTGTAGTGTCAACGTCTCGACGATATGTACCGCTAAAGTACTTGATATGAATTCCAGTATATGGACTTGAAGAAGATACAATATTGTCTGTATTACTAATTTTAAGATCTGTTGATGTCTGGATTGGAAAGCGATAAGCAATCGAGTCCATTGTACTAACACCGATGTCTACAAGATTTGCATCATCGTATGTTTGAGCATACTCACGTGTAAACAATTTGAAAAACGTACGACGATCATAATCTGATCCTTCTGCTACGTTACCATCGCCATCATCATCGCGAAAAATTTGTACTGCTTGATTAACTTGACCAGTTAGCTGTACGTTTGAAGAAGTACTTCCAGTAACTTGTTGATAATAAAGCTGATCATTTGATTCAATAGTACCAAGACCAATGACCCCAGCCCACTTTTGTGTAACGTTACCAGATACATCGCGAACTGTCCATCCACCTGTTCTAATCAAGTATCTTGCAGTATCATTAGCAAAATCCCATCCATCAACAAGCTCAAAGCTTTCATCTGTAATGGGTACCATTGGAAATGGAAATGCAGCAAGATTTTTTGTATTAGGATCATTTCTCCACTGTTCTTTAAGAAATGAATAAAGAGCCTTAAGTGTTACTCCATCTGTTGATAAATTTCCAACAACAACTAGCTTAATAAGTTTTGAAGCAGTATTAATGTATACTTCCTGTGAAGCGTCATCAGCTGCGCTATCTGCTAAAAGATCCGGATCTATGATAAGAGCCATGTATCATACATATAGTTCTTATGAAAAAGATACTAACATGTTTGTGTTTAACATTGATCTATAATTTTAAGATCAACATATCTTTTTCCAATTAGTATGTGATAATATGATTTCTTGTATTTGTAATCCTGTACATGGGTTCTCTAGATCAATGTAAGATACAATGACAGATGGTTCACCGTATAACAAACTGTAACTTGTTTTTACACCCATTATCAAGTGATTGAATGTAGAATTAAAATAATCAATACACTGAATTACGTTACCAACCTCAATTTTCATATTTGAATATTATGATTATCAAAGTTATGGTATGTAGCGATATCTTACATAGTAAATATATGGTAAATTCTGTAAACTTTTACTTTTCATGCTCAAGTTTATCGCACGCTACATCCGCTGAAGAACTTATAGGTCCACGTACATCTGCGTATGCTATCGCTTCCAGATCACAAAATGTACGAACTGACTTCCAATTGCTATCAGATCGCACACGTAGCAACCTTGCTCCAAGTCTTTCACGTATCATTTCGTCCTTACGACGATCATTATTCATGTTCTTCTTTTGCCAGTCTGTCCAACCAGATTGTCTATCAAGACCATGATGGTGGATGCCGTCATATTCTACACGACAACGAGCAGATCGTATGTAGACATCATAGCAACCAGTACCAAATGTCGGTGAGTTGATCCACGAAGGAGACAAAATATCATTACACCCAAAGACAGATTGTAAGTGAGCGATGAACATTTCTTCTTCTTTAGAAATACGCGTCATGCCACGTTTCATGTTAGAAAGACTAATCTTGGCTCGCATCTCTGGTGTGAAAACTTTGCTGTGATGATCTGGATCTTTCCACATAATATGATTATCATTACAACGTTTTTTACGACGTTTATTACCCTCAACTAAGTCGCGATCCCATGATGCTTGAACGGCTTGCTGATGACGTTCTTTAACTATTTGATTTTGAAAAGCTTTTGAAACACTTTCAGAATTCTTCTTAATAAGAAGAGCACGCTCTTTTGGATCAGCAAAACGTGCTTTCATAGTAGCATTACATTTTAATCGTTGTTCAGGTGTTAGTTTATATTCACCAATATTATACCCTGTATCGTTGTGACCGGTTATATAGTCAACAAATCGATACTCTGTTTTATGCCAGGCAACATGTTCGTCACATCCACATTTGCATAATGGAATTATTCCACCTAATTGGTGTTCAAGCACATAACGTTGAGCACCACCATAATCAGGATGTTTAATCCCAAGATGAGTACCAAATCCACGACGATTGTCGAATTTTTTTTCACAACATGGACATACAAATGTTCCTTGTTTTGGTAACGATCTTTGCACAACAAAGATATTAGATCATGCTGTGGTATTATGAGCACAAGAAAATATACTAAACATAGTAAATCCTATAAATTAAATATAGTAGACTCAGTAGCTAAATAAAAAGTCGCTCAACCTTTCGGCGAGCGACTTTCTACATCAACTAACTAGTTGATTTTTCAGATAATTGACATGTCTAGTAAAGACACGGTTCCATAAAAATCTGACCGAACCATCTTCTTGCCGTACCTAGTCATGACGCCCCTTCTAGGAGAAAAATCATCCGGAGCGTAGATTGTCTGTGTGACGATAAGCGGAACGTATGGAGCATACACGTAACCAGTCTCGAGGTACGAACCACCCTTGAAGCCGACGAGCACCTTCGAGCGTGGGAAATACGGATCCTTGTATACTGTGAAGCGGTTTGTAAGCGTACCTACAGGTTCGCATCCGATCGAGAAGACCGAAGATGCTTGACCGTCACCATCGATGGCGATCTTGCTGCGATACATTGACGATGCTTCAAGAATGGTAGCAACGTCTGGTCCACAAACCACGAAGTTTGCAGCACCACGGAGGGTCTTACGGTGAATCGTGTTTGCCACGTCGATAATGGTCTCGACAAGGGTCTCATACCACTCACGAACCGTTCCGGTGAATGCCGGACCAATCGAAAGACTTGATGCGAGAGTAACAGGATCACCTGTAAGCTTGTTGACAAACTTACCTGGTGCACGCGACCAGAAGAGGTTTGCACCGGATGCTTGTGTAAGAAGCTCAACAAGAACTTCGCGGTCGATTTCAAGAGCAATCTGCTGCGAAAGGATCTGTGTAAGCTCGACCTCAGCATCCAACGAATGGTATGCATTGAGATCTTGAGCGAGCTCGGGTGACCAACGTGCACGAAGCTTACGGCTCTCTGCTGTAATCGCGATTGACTCAATCTTGATATCAATCTCTGGGATTGCCGCAGAAGGAGTTGCGCCAAAGTCTGTTTCAAACGTTGGGATTGTAAGCGAAGCGCCTGTAGTACCATCTACAGAAAGCTTGTCAATGAGCGCCATAGAAGCGGTCACCTTGAGGTTTGAAGTTCCTGAAGGAACTGCTCCGCCGTTTGAAAGGCGAAGAACGAACTGCACGTGATCTCCATTGAGACCATCTGGTGTGAAGGTCGTACCATCCCATGTACCACGCTTGTTGTGTCTACGAAGGTTCAGAACGCCTGTTCCACCTTGATAGCTTGCACCCCATGCTGTCGTTCCACCACCGTTGCCAGCTCCAAGTCCGAAAACTGAAATCTGATCAACAGCAAGAACATCTCCATTTGGAAGATTTGAGGTAAGCTGCGAAACTGGAACGTGGAGGAAGGTATAATCAAGCACGTTGCTCATGAGATCGGCTTCGATCTGAGGATCGAAACTCACGAAGCGAGCATTTGAACCAGTAAACGATGTTGCCGTTTGAACACGACCACCAACTGACCAGGCATTTGACGCGCCGGTGAATGCACCGATATTATCATTTGACTGTGAGATGGCGCTTGTTTGCTGGTGAACCTTTGAATATCCTGAACCAACAAGATCATACATACCACCAGCTTGAAGCGATCCTGATTGGATGCCTTTACCTACTGGGTTGTTGTAGATCGATTGACCACGGGTGTATGTACCCTGTGTAGCCGAATTTGAAAGCGTAAAACCAGCGTCTCCGCCGTTGTTGCTTCCATATGTGTAATCAAGATAGAAGATAAGACCTGCTGGGAGGCTCATTGGTTGAACGCTGACAAGCTCGTTAGCAACAAGGCCACCGAATACTCGTCGAACGATCGGAAACGCAATTGTTGCGAATCCTTGAACCTGACCGCTTGAAGTCAGACCGCCACCACCTGTAGAAAGTGCATTGCTCTCACGAAGAACTTGAGCAGCCTGATTCTCTAGAAGTTGAGCCATATCTTCTCTACGATGACCATCAAGTCCACGCAGAAGACCTGTCTTGGTCCACTTCTCTACTAAACGCTTACGCTCAGTACCCATGTGCTTTTCACGGATACCTTCAAACAACATACTTTTATCAAAATTTTTCATTACTATTTCCTTTTACAACGTCAGTTTGTGATCATTTGATGCCAGCAAGCTGAGCCCATCGTGCTGTTTCCATACCCTCGTTAAGGGATTGAGACGTCGCGCCGGACTGGCTTGAACGTGACGCGCTGCCCGATGGACGACGCGCAGATTCGTTGATCGAATCTTTGCTTCCAACGAGAACTTTTTGAAGGCTCTCGCTGATCAGCCGCACCTCTCGCAAGTTCTGCGCCTCATCTAGTCTATCAATGACCATGGCTTGTTGAGCCTTGGTAAGACCTTCGAGACGTAAGAGCTTATTCGCGTGGATCAGTTTGGCGTTGAGGAGATTTGATTCAACAAGCTGTTTGGTTAGTTTATTAACCTTAGCTTTTGACTCAACAACCTCCTTGCTCGTCGCCACATTCTTCGCAGCGGGAGCAGAATTTTTATTTGTCGTACGATTCTCTGTTAATGAAGCGCGTGCTGAACGATACGCACGTACTGCACTACGATACATCGCACGAGCGAAATCTTCTTTGTCAGTGCCTTTAGCTTCTGATAAGCGTTTTGTGGCCCGTGTTAAACGCTGACGTGTAGATTCCATTTGAGATGAACGACGAGTCTCGTTCATAGCGTCTTCTGGAATGCCTTCTGGACGATGACCTTGAGGTCCAAGATGACCTTCTGAATCCGCATCACCAAATGCATCAATACCTTTTTCTACTCCGCGACCTTTGGTTGGAGGTGGAGTAGCATCACCTTCACCTAAGGAACCAAGACGCGCGAGCTCTGTCTTAAGCTCAACATCCGAGATTTCAAGCATCTCATCGTCGTCTTCGTCTCCATCATCACCTTCCATTTGTGGAGGTGCAGGTGGAGCAGGTGGAGCACCCATATCAGAATCACCTGCATCCACGCCAGCATCCATGTCGGCATTGACGTCAGCACCGGCATCATCACCTTCATCAGCGACGATATCAACCGTAACGCCGTCAAGATCGACGTCGTCCGGAAGGCCGTTTACCTTCATCGTCAGGGTTTCCTCATTGAGTAAATCACGCATCTTCATTGTTGACTCCTTGACGGCATTAATAAGGCCGTAGCTTTTTTCTAGCTTCCCTTCTAAAGTATCTACATCCTTACCGGTGTAGTTTTCTTTGAGGTAAGCGTACATATCTTCCAACTTTGAAATCGTCGAATCAAGTTGAGAGACAAAAACATTTGATAGCTTAATTTGTTTATTTGATGTGACATATTTGTTCACATCATCTTGAATACGATACACTTCAGCAACAAAACGATCATCAGTAATAGGACGAGTAAAATCAGCTAGTTGCGCTAATGTTGACTCAGTTCCTTCAGTAACTTCATACTGTTCATCAGACGAATCAGAATCTTCGTCTAATTTTTGATCTTTTTTAGGATCTGCTCCAAGAGGTGCTGTATATCCAGCGACATTAGCTGTCACAGATGCTTCATCAACCTCTTCTTCTTCATCATCATCTGATTCTTGAAAAAGTTGTTGTTCTACCAGTTGTTTAATACGTGGTTCAACTTTTTGAAGTACAAGATCACGAGCTTGAGTTTCAGCTAGTTCCTTTAGTTTCTTAACGTCAGCAATTGCTTCGTCGTACAGAGTCTTAGACTTTGGAATAGTCACTTTGTATTATCTCTCTGGAAGTGTTCTACCCGGACGGAAACCAGGAATTAACGTTGAAGGCATTTGATTGCCATTAAACATGTTAAGTGATGTAACAGATGGAACTGCTGTACCGTTATCGGAACCTAAAACGACAGTTGCATCAATATCATTAACTGCTAAAATTACAGCTGGAATAGGTTCAGTACTACCAGCGCCTGTTGTATCAGGTGAACTAAGATTTGGAGTATACGGTGTTGAAGGACCACCAAGACCAATTTTAGTTACATCAATATTTGGAATATCAGGTGCTTGCATTGTTGGATCTGGATTTTGAAAATTCAAATACACACCTTTTGGAAACCAAACAGGATCTGCATCAGCTTTAGCTGGTGTTAAAAGCGTATTTGCTCGATCTAAAATTGGTTTTATTGCTGATGGAGAATTTGAAAGAGGGATAACGTCTGGACGTGTTCCGAACAAAGTATTAAGCAAAGTATAATTTGCTTTACCCAACGAAGGAGATGTATTCCCACCTGTTGAGAGATCCTTCTGTACCGGAGCGTAATTCGTATATTTTGCTTGTCCTGCCATGGGAATCTCCCTTCAGCCTAAATTACTTTCCACCATGCTTTTTAATGAGAGCACGAGTCTCAGCAAGTGCTTTCACCAACTTAGCTTCATGTGCTTTAAGTTGAGCAACTTTATTTTCTTTAATCTTTCTAGATTTCAGTGCATCAATCTGCTTTTCGTTGTGACGACCTTCTTCACCTGGTTCAACTTCAACTGTTTCAGCATCTTCAACTGATTTAAGCTGATCAGCTTCATTGATTTTGGAAAGCATGCCAAGGGATTTCATTTCCTCAACAACCATCTTCTTCAGTTCACTGTATTTGATCTTCATGTAATAAAAGTCCTTGCGTGTTAACTAGCAGAGTATTTGAAAACATCCTTAAGGAATTACTCGTATTTTCTAATATTCTTACTTAATAAGACCTGGCTTGTCTGGAGCAAAGGCGGCTTTGTTCCAAATATCAATCTGTTTTTCACTAAACATGCTTATTGGATCAGAAGCAGCTACTGTTTTAGCAGCTATGTCACCTGGTAAACTTGATGTAGGCGAATCTTGCATACGTAATGTTGTATTAGCTGTATCCGCAAAAATGGCAGACATCATTGGATTGGATGATACATTTTTAACAACTTCTGTAACCGCTTTTTGACGTTCACGATTAGCTTCATACACAGTAGAAGAATGACCTGTTGTGGTAAGATCCATAGTTCTGCGACGTACTGCAGCTGGATCCGTTTGTGAATAAGCGCGCATATATTCATTAGGAAGTGGTTCTAAGCTGCGATCTCGAACACGATGCTCAGATACATTACGAGCTACACTACCGAATCCTCCTAGACCTTCTTGAAGTAATTCAACTAAACATTCTTTGATGATGGCTTTTAACTGTTCGCGTTTTATCTTCATGACTCTAATTGTATGTTATTCAAGATAGCTTACTGTTTTAAATTTCATCCAACGCCAGGATATACCCAAGAACTTGAAGCTACAAGCCCTGATGGATTTGCAGAACTTGTTAAGTAAGGCATCTGTTGACGTTCAATTGAAGTCAACTCACCAAGAACACCGTAGCTAACACTTCCTGATTGACCTTTTAACCACAAATCACGAACACGCACTTCCATACGAATCTGTTTACCACCATCAAGCGGAAAACTACTAGAACCAACTACAGTACCATTTGCGGTAAAACCAATTAACAAAACGCTTCCAGCAGCAGAATTATTCGTTACCGTTAAAGCACGCGATACCATGGGTAAACTATGGACAACTGGAGTTGTACTAACTGATCCGCTTACCGCCCAAGGAACACCTGAGGCTTGATATTCAGGAACAGAACCAATACCTGATCTAGGATTGTTCAACATATTATGAACTAGATATCAAGTAAATTGGAATTATGCTTATCTGTTATAACTTGGAATATTTCGTTCGGTAATATGCTTTTAGCCGATACTACGCCAGCGCATTGTTTAGAACAAACTGGATCACTGGATGGTTTAGCAGAATCATATATTCTTTTTTGCGTTGAGTTCCACAGATAACACATACGCGTTTATCATACGTTGGCGTATTTCCTTTTGAATGTTGTTTAAACTTAGAAGCGCAAGAATATGAGCAAAATTGATGTGGTTTTGTCTTAAAAGGTAACCATTTTGTATTAAGACATAATTTACATGTTACTTCAACAAATTTTCCTTCATCATTTTCGCATACTTTACGACCATCCTTGATAAAATAAATTTCTGATTTCACATTTAGAAATTAGTTCATTTTTTCAACGAATTTAAGATATCTGTAAGAACTCTATTTACACGATCGGATCTACTAAGTTGATTTAAAGTGTCGCTAACTCTATGTTCTTTCAACATAAATGCGCCAGAAGTGCTCGGCTCCGAAACTAGATCGAAACACAAGAGCATAAAATCATCCTCCACCATGTCGTAATCCCCTTGCTGGGTTGTACTTCCAACTCCTCGCGAGGATATACCTAACTTCACACCAGATTCAACTAGACTTTGTGCTATCTTACCCATAGGAGTATCAAGAAGCTCAATCGAGCCTACAACGGCAGTACCATCCCAACGAGCTTCAGTGACAAGGTGTGATACATTCTGAAGGTTGATAACGCTGTTTCCTGTCCAACATACTTTATCGCCCTGTTTCATAAGCCAATTTCCGTTAGGTACTTCAACACAGTAAACAATGCCTTCATAGTCAAATGCTTCCGTTTTGAGAAATCGTTTGTCTAATGAATTACGGTTTGCGACACGTTCAGCTATATGAAAGATCGGTTGTTTGTTCTCAGCTAAGATCATACGTCCAGTAGTGGCATGATCAGGTGCCTTACACGTTGGCATAATAATTTCTTGTATGTAACAACCAGTTCCAATTTTATAGAAGATTTCTTCTACGTCTTTTGCAAGTTGTTCCGATGTCGTGTAAACGCCACGAAGGATCGGTCCTCTTTGTTTAGCACGCTCTGTCCAAGATTTTCTATTAGAGCCATCACCAAGCATCATCCACTCAAGCATTTCAGTCAGCAATGAAGGCGACCAAACTTTTGCATATGCAGGAATACGCTTTTGATGTGAGTTCCCTAAAGGATAAAGGTGTTCATGAAGTGCTGCATTGTTTGTTACAAAATTAACAGCACCATTTGAATTTACATATGACTTCCAATCCCATGGAGTAGATGCAAGCAATTCGCGGATATGCTCAACCTTCTCTGGATCTTTCTGGGCGATTGTCACTTTATTACAAACAGAATTTCCACGTTTAGTACCATCACAACTGCCTTCAGAAATATAAATACCTAAAAATGCAGCCCATGTCATTGCATCAATTTGGAAATCTCCTATGGTAATTGTACCAGGATCATCTCCAGTCCATTGTCCACGATATGATACAGAACAATGATTTAGATCACGTACATTACCAGTATGAACATCTTCGGCAGTAGCATAAAACGGCTTACCAAAGCGATCCCAAAGAAGCACACGATGGTTACTAGTCACAGTGAAGTCAAAAGATTTTTCATTACGCACTCGGATCATACGAGAACGTGTCGGTTCTGACACGATCTTCTTCGTGATCTGTTGCCATTCCACAATGTTGGTTTCAAGATTAAGTGAAGCGATAATCTCATCATGAGCAATATCTTCTATGGGTTTCCAACCAGAACGTGTAAAGATAGTAGTTCCTGGTGGAACGCAGGCACTTGGATGGTCAAGCTCACCTAAGGCGCGGCGCTCATTAATGAACTTTTGATAGTTCTCCATTTCTCGTTCTAAGATATGCCTTGGATATATTCTACCATTCTGATTAACGGCATCAGCACGTTGCATAACACCCTTTAGTACTAATTTTCCGTTATTTAATTCACGATTTTCAGCAATAGACTTCGCATTGATGTCTAAAGGGAGAAAAGATGTCAGAAGTTTTTTTTCATTCATTAGGATCTACCGTCTTTTGATAACACCAAGCGAATCCGCCAGCACTTTTTCTCTTACCGCGAGCCGCTTCGCAAAGATTAACTATGAATATGCCTGTGAGTTTTGCTGCTTGTGTTGCTGATGTGTACGTAGCAATCACATTTCCTGTTTCACGATCAATTTGTACTACTGGTTTGGCACGCGGGCTCACATAATCTGATCGCGAACATCTAGACAACATGCTGACTCGTTTCTTCATAACAACATCAGTTCGCGATTGAGCAATAGTTTGAGCTTTTCTATTACGTTCTAAGAATTCAGGTGTACTATGACCTCGGCGTATTCCTTCAAGATAACGTGATCTGACACAAGGATCACTTAAAGCATTACGTGTTGCTTCTCTATGTTGAATCTTTTGCTTAGCAGTCATTTTTACACCGCGACCACCCTTGATTTCGTTATATCCATAAGGGCTTAATGTACCATGTTCTAAAATCATCTTTTCTTCAAATACATAAGCATCTTCAAGATTCATATCTTCGGCTAGAATATCATGTACCCAAACTTCACATCCGTATTTTTTAATAGCGAATTGAAATCTGTATTTCTTTTTTGAAAGTCGTGGATCGTTAGCATGTTGAACATGTTCTTTCCAACGTGCTTCCATAGATTTATATGTTACACCAATATAAGCTAAACCTGTACGAACACAAGTGTGTTTGTAAACAAGCCACTTTCTTGATGTGCTCATGTTACTCTCCAGTACTAGCTTCGGAGATTAACTTAAGATATAAAAGTCCTGCGCTTACCGTATCATCATTTACGACATCAAATTGTTTATCCTGTATTGCTTGTTTTGATTCATTCAAGCGTTTAGTGTAATAATCTGATGTGGAATCTGAAGCGTTTAGGCACTCATCAATACTTTTTAACGCATCTTCTCTGATACGATTCAATTTTTGAAGTAATACGCTTGGTTCTTTTACTAAAGCATAATCACGTAATAGTGATTTTTGTTCTTTATTAAGAGCATTTCCCCAGCGTTCTTCTAACTTTCGAGACATGATTGATATCAGTGCGCGACGTTCACCTACGCTCATTTTATCCATGTCGTTAGCTTGTTCAACTTCTTGATGTTGTCGATTGGTTAGATGCTCAATAAGCTGATCTTCGTACTCAGCTTGTCTTCCAATATCGTCTGTACCATTTCGCCAATCTGACAAAAGATTTCCTATAGTTGAACGTAAACGATAATCTGGAAGTTGAGCTTCGTAGATGGCACCAGATACGTCCACATATTTTTCTATGTTGACGATCAATTGTGTTTTTTCTGCATCAAGTTTTTTATGATCAATAGCTTTAGAAGCAGATCGTGCTTCTGTCAAGATACGTGATGCTACAGTAGACGAAGAAACATTAGAGACTAACAAAGCATTAGCCAACCTGTATTCCTTGTGTAGCTCAGTACCAGGAGCATACGATTGTTTGATGATGGAAAGAACTTTGTTAGATCCTTCATTATCACCTGCTATTATTCGTTTTGATGCTTCTTTTGTGAGAAACTCAAAGACAAGTAACGCATTGCGTTTCTTATTTGTGCGACGCATTCTCATATTCATTTGTAACTAGTCATCATTAGACTCATCTTCTGCATCATCATACAATTCAAAGTCGTTAACGTCTTCGTACTCGACAATTTGTTCTGAAGGTGCAAAATGTTCTAACAATACACGTTCCCTTCGTTTGTCATTATTCCAGTTTTCTGGATTTAGCATAGTCAAATTTTTTGTTACGGATAACTCACGCATCATGCGAAGCTCAGTTTGACCTATGATTGGTTTAACGGTAATGGTAGGAGCAAGTGCTGCTTCTTGTAAAAGCAATGCTGATTGATCGCTTGATAAAAATTCTTCAATAGGATCTTCAGCATTGTCATAAACATCTTGGAATGCTTCACGTAAAGGACTACGATTTTCAGGCATCGATGGTTTAATTGTTTCACCTGATACTGCACGATCCAAAACATTAACCTTGCCATGTGTTCTACGACGTAGATTTCTTCTACGGTTATATCCTGCTTTCTTGATGCCAGGCATAAGCTTAACCGGAGAATCGTCTTCTCGTACACGTGTTTCTCCATCTACAACAGTTGATGTAATAAGATCACCTTGACCACGATTATCATCGGCTGCTGTTTCTAAGCCAGGTCCACCAGCTTCAGTACCACTTGCCTCTGTTTCGGCGCCTGTATCAGGTTCAAGTTCTCCTCCGCCTCCGGCTTCTCCACCTTCTCCAGGTAAAACACCAGCTGCTTCAAGAGCACCTGCAGCTCTAACATCATCTAAGCGCTCTCGTTTATTTTGTAAAATCTCCTGATCATTAAGACCCATAACATTTCTTTGGATCCAACGTTCGCTCATTAATGGAGTATCAGCGCCTGGTCCAGCTGGAGGTGCTGCACCTGCAATTTCAAAACGAGTACGCAATAGTTCAAGTTTCTGCTGTTGAGCTATTGTAGAAGGATTGCTTAATCTAATCTCAAAGTCTATTAAATCATCTCCACGGAAACCAGCCGTGAACAAATGAATCATAGCGATTTTATTAAGCTCACTTACGATAGTGCGCTGAATCATATTGACTGTACGTGAGAAACGAACATCGACTTGAGCAAGGCCGCTGCTATTATGAACGTATACAGCATCAACTTGTGATCCAACTGCAAAATTATGATAGTGATCTATTTCAAGATCATAAACAGGAACAGGTTCTGACAGTGTAATAATCTCAACATTGATTACGTTGTGATTTCCGGCTCCTGAATGGACGTGCATACCTGCTTCTTTGCATGCTCTAGAGGCAAGCGGTTGAAAACGAGATATACCCATAACACGACGATATTTTTCTCTCCACGCATTCACTATTGAACCACATTCTTGGACTGCATTAACAATTTCATGATCTGCTGGTTGCTGTATCAAACTTGAGCGGAATTCTTTCCAAGAAGCAAATCCTGCTCTTTTAACAATATTCTGTGCTGCCCAAGATGAAATTCCAAAGTAAGCTCCAACTTTTGGAGATGAAGTATCAAGAGGATCAACCTCGTACATGTAATTCTTTATATCTTCAATTGTAACTCCGCACCCAAGGAAGTTACGAGCGCATTTATTAAGTGGCATATGTCTATCAACGAATTCTAACCATGACATACCCGCTTCTTTGACTAACCGTGTTACAACTCGTGAACTAACTCCAAGCTTAATACATACCTGATCTTTATCAGAGCAATTTGAAGCTACTTCTATTAATTGATCAAATGTAACATTATTGTTGTAATTTGGATTATTAGCACCAACATAAACCTTATTTATTCTGTTATATGCTGCGTGTAAATCGTTATGTACATGTTTAGAAGCACACACAAGAAGGTTACTTGGATCATTGTTTAGTTTGTCAAAGTCAACATGATGTACAATTTCCGAACCAGAAACTTTACCGTACTTTTGACGAGCAAATAAACGATGTGTGTATTCCCATTTCCCGTTCTCTGTTAATGTCTGATGGTAACCACGACAATGTAAACCTTCATGATAACGTCCGTACATTGAACGTATTGCAGTACCATTTACAAGCTCACTAGCAGCTACATACGTGCCATCATTAAGCAAAAAACGATGATCTGGTGTACACTCAAATACACTATCAGTTCCATTCAATGAAGAACGTAATGTAACACGAGCTAATGTATTTGTTTTTTTAGTTTCCCACGCTCGAAGGATCTTGCCAGGTACACATGTTCTACGAGAAGCATCCCATGACAAAACATTAGGCATAGCTTCACCAACTTGATACATCCTATCAAGCTCGTCGATCCTATAAATCTTTCCATTAGTTGATGGAATAGGTGTTGAACCAACAAAGCAACCTGGAATTGCATCGTTATATCCAAGGTATGCAGCTGGTACCTTAAGAGCGGCTATCAATTTCTTTTGAATATATTGAACGTCTTCGACATTACCAGTATTTTGTCCAGCCTGAAGAGTATCGATACGTGTGTTTGTGTCCGATCCACGTACAGGAATCCAATAGTCCTCCTCAACTGAGTTTTTCAGGAATATTCCAGATCTACCTTCTTTATTAGAGTCTACTGACTTACTAGCAACTGCAAAATTATGACGATCATCCTCTCCTTTTGGTCCAACAATAGTCATACAGTAGACGTCGTCACCTGGAATAATCTCAATATGAGCGACCTTATGATTAGTCAACTGTGTCGCTTCAGCAAGAACAGCTTCTCTAAAGAAGCAATATGTCTTTTGACGGCGGATGCGGCGCTCGTTCTTGTCAAGATCTCTAATTTCTGCATCTAATCCATAACCCATTTCATTAAGAGCGCGTAACCACACCCAATACGTGACGTTATCATGAGATTTACCTGATCTCGACGTCATCTTCTTGACATCTTCTACAAAGTTCGTCGTCTCGACAAGTATCTTGTGCGCTTTCTTGTACCCAAGTTTTGGGTTTTTCTTAATCGCTGCCTTAAGAGTTGGAACAACATAATCAGGCATAGGACGCTTGAGTGACGAACGACGAACGACGGAATCTTCCTTCCACGATCTCAGCTGCGATTCACGACGGATTTCGTTATGCTGTTTGAACAAACATGTCCCGTTGTACTTGGCTGCCATGCGCTGTCCTAGACCGTGCTTAATGTTCGTGAGTTTAGCATTGCTTGAATGAAGCAAAAAATGATCGTTCTCACCCATCCACATCAAATTGTCAGTTCGGTTGTTGAGCTTATCAAAATTGATATGGTGGAGCACCATGTGCTTGTTGTGTACTCGATCAAACGTCCTCAACACACGTTGTTTTTGCTCAACAAGATCTACATCGACTTCGGCTAGAGCGCGGTGCGTGTAGCTCCATGAATTCAAACCTGGGTCGTATATCTTTTCGTATCCTTCTAACTTATCGCCGGTGGTTGACGAGCTAACCTTCGTGTAGAATGGCATCAAGCTTTGTCCAACTTGAAGTTCATCTGCACGTTTAGAAGACCCATCTCGTAAAATATAAGGATGCTCTGGCGCTGTATCAACATAAGTTCCATCATCAAGCCACACACGTATTAACTCATCAGCATGATAATTTTTGCCACACCATTTAACATACCCAGGAACGATTCTATTGGTCTCGTCTTGGATTGAGTAGACCATATTATGTTTACCCGCATCAAACTCAGCAGCCAAATCACGGATAGTGATTATACGACCGTCAAGTAAGGGTATCAATGTAGTAGACGCTACAGGCAAAGGGTTGTAGCGTAAATCTACTCTTCCGGTTGCTCTATCTGCTACTTGTGAGCTCTTGATGTTTGTCTTTGCTGCCTCCATATAATTTGGAATCTCATCCGGAGGAACACCACCGACATCAACATAAAAGACACGACGTTCAGGTGAGCGTGTAACACGGTACACGAGCATGGCGTCTTCAATTAGTACAAGCTGTCTCCAAATACGTCTAGCACCATCTAACATGGATGATCCATAAGGAAGGTATTGATCATTACCCATGAGTCTAAAATGCGCTACTTCCCAATTCTCAAGTGTGCGATTTCCAAGAGTCATCCATCTAAATCGGATTGCTAATGGATCATTAGGATCAAAACCTTCTTCTCTGGTTAACTCATTAACTGGAATAGGAACAACGTTAATTACACCGTATTCTGGTGACACATCTACATACAAAAAGAAATCACCATATTTTACTAGATTTCTTGTCCAAGGTCGTAAATTGAATTCTGCATTCAGCGTGTTGTAAAATAATTCTTCAAGATTTTTTTTGATAGCTGGATTATCTGAATGAATATGAATAGATTTTCCAGCTGCGTCTTGTGCGACGCTTTCATCAGCATAAATGTCTAATGCAGCATTGATTTCTGCATAAGCATCCATTTCATTAAAATCTTGCAGTCGAGACATACGTTCTTGAGTAACGTAACCTTGACCACCAGATATAATAGAGTTAAAATTACCAACTGCTGTCTTTGATAATAGTAAAATACTAGAACCATGACCTGTCAAATCAGGTGCTGCTACCCTAGTGTCCGCATTTCTAACTTTGCGTTTTACAATAGGTCCGGATTTGAACATCCTTGTGAGTTGCTGAAATAATGAACCTCTATTTTGAGCCATGAAATTTACTATTGCCTTTTATACGTTCAGTACAAAAGTAATCCACAATTACGCTTTGATTAATTTAGAAGCTTCATCTTCTAAGGATTGTTCATATTCAGCTACTTTTTGTGCTGGATCTTCATCCAAATAATTCATTGGATTACGAAGCATGTCCTTGAAAATAATTTCCAGCGCATCAATAGCTGTTCCTACAGCATTAGCCGATTTATGGGTCGGAAAATCACGTTTCTTTAGAAGCTCAATACGTTCCATACCATAGGCTGCTGATTTAGCAATTTCTACAATGGTTGCTTGCAGCGTCATATCTGGTTTAGTTGAAACCGTTAAACCACCTTTAGCTGTATGTTTTTCTGGATCATCGGGATCAAGAACTGAAGAACTTAGCTGATCAACAGCAGGAGATGCCGAAGGTACTGTAGAAGCATCTTCTAAAGCTTCCTTTATGAAACTTCTTACTTTACGACGAAGCTCATTAGTCCATTCTTGTTTATCTGCATTAGATTCTGTCATGACTTGTTTTCCTAACTAGTGTCTATCGTAATAACCACTTCAAGTGATTGGGATCCAATTCCACAGATTGAGGAATTGAAGGTCTATCAAGAGAAACTGCTAATCTAGGATGCATAGCCATTTGTGCTGGTGCACCCATTGTATTTGGATAATTTTGATATTGTTTTCTATCACGTGACATATACATGAACAACGGTTTCTCATTTGTATATCCTTTTTCGTTGTTCAAAAATGAAAGACGATAATTTTCAAAATATGTACGATATACCCAACAAGCTATAGCACATGCCATGACTAAATCATCATGCTTGCCTTTTTTCGCTTGAGGCTTTTGTTTTTGTTCACCTGAACCATTGTCTTTATCTGTATAGATAAATGACTGAAATTCTTCGTATAATCGACCAGAGCGCGGATGAATGTAATGGCATCGCATACTATCTTCTAATTTTGCTAATGCATCCATTCTTGTATTAATTTGTGTATCAAAACCCCACCGATCTTTACTAGATGGGTAATAATTTTCTATTGAATGAGCTGGTGCTGTCCTATAAAAAATATTTGGATATCCAAGCTTTTTTAAATCTGTTAACGTATGATTTCCAAATGTATTTGCTTCAATTGCAGCTAATGCGTTATTGTAGCGTTTACCATATTGATTAATAAGCGTCGCTAATTGATCAGGAAAGACTTTACCACGATATTCAGCAACTGTAATACCAGTTGCCATATCAATGATAATGAATGTTGAAAAATCTTTAGCATCACCTCTAGAAACATCACCACCAAGAATATATTTGTGATTTTGTATTGGCTCTTCAAAGATCCATACATTGTTCTCAGGACCTTCAACTCTAATAGGTGTTCTTACCTCTTTAGCAATCCATTCCATAGTATATGATTGTAAGAATGTTTCGCCAGATGATAAAAAATCGCATAATAATTCTTGTGCGCTCTTGCGAGGTCCTAATTTAGCAAGCTGTTTATTGAACCATATTTCATCATGTTCAGGATGAACATCCCATGGCAATTTGATTGGATGAAATTCGTTTTTACCTTGTGTGCTATCATCATTCGCAGATAAAAGTTTTGAATCTACTCCTGGTATATATTTTGAATCAAATTTTGGATCATGTGCCTCAAGCGGAGTTTCAGCTTTTACCCAAAGTTCATGATATTGTCCACCAATACCATTTGGTGTACTCAGTACAATAGCACGTCCACCTTCAGATAGTGTCGGATAAATAGAACCCCAAATTTCTTCAAAGTTACGAATGATAGCTGCTTCGTCAACGATTAATAATGAAAGTGCCTCAGAACGACCAGCGTCTTCAGTAGTTGGAATAGAAACTATTTGAGATCCATTATCAAAACGAACTTCTTGTTGATTTTGTTCATAATTACATAATCTTAACCACGGAGGAAGATGTGCAAGCATTTTATGAACTTTTTTGATGAAGTTCTTTGCAGTTCGTAACTTCTGAGCCATGACTAAAATATTTTGATCTCTACGAAATAAAGCTAACCAAACTGCAAATCCAGCTGTTACTGTTGATAAACCAAGCTGACGTGATTTGAGTACAATATTAAACGCAAATCTCAAAAAATCGCGTACACACCGATCCTGAAATGGATATGTTTTAAACGGAATTGTACCGCGCTGTGGATGCTGGATCTTGCAATATTTGTTAATGAAATAAATTGGATCTCTGCCGCAGCGCAAGACTTCATTAACTTCAGCGCCCTTAGGCGACCGCATTTCAACGGACGCTTTTTTAGATTTTCCAGTACTCAAACTAGCCAAAATTTATCCTCAAACAATTTCAAAAATTGCTATTCTACGAAAATATGCAGAACGTTTTTGATTAACGTGATTGAGATCTATAATTTCTACATTTGATTCAATTGAATTACGTTTGAATTTTATAGATTGCTCAGTGATTTCTTTGTACTCTTTAGCAATCTTTTTTACAGTAGCTTCAATAATAGGATCTGCTTCTTTTTCATACATTTTGCATGAATCTCTCAAATCACGATCACGTACCATATTGACAACTGTCATATACATTACTTTGATCTGATTATCAGATACAAATTTTGTTTTAACAGAATGCGTAGTAAGGACTGGTCCAGATGTAGCACTAGAACGTGTCCATGATGTATCCATGACTTGTCCTAAAGCATTAATGTCGATCTTCTTATCTGTCTTTTCTGACATGTTTTCCTAACATATACCTAGTCAGCATCATTTAAAACAATCCGTACGACATCAATTCTATAATCTGAAGAATTTGTACCTTCTGTACAAAGATGACAAATACCGCGTGATTCCCTTGATTGTATATCTTCTTTTGTATACATGCATCTTTGACATTGATTACAAAATAATTTTGGTCTATTCATTCCTGTCTTATCTTGAATCTTCCAGTTCATAACTTTACCATTTTTACTAATCACGTTTCACACAAGATTCATCATTAGATTTGTAAATTTCTATAAATGAATCTACAGACTCTTTAATAGCATCTACGTGGCTAATCACTAATACAAAACGAAACCATCGCTTTAATGTACGAAGTAAAGAAACACATGCCATAGCATTATCATCATCAAGTGAACCAAAACCTTCATCAATGATCATAAAATCGGGTTTTGGTAAAGTTGTCAAATTGCTTAATGCAACTCTTAATGCGAGAGAACCAACAAAACGTTCCATACCTGAACCAAGTTCTAGTGGTCTTGGTACGCCATCGTCAAGCAAAATGTCTAAAGCATTTGTATCTTCATCTGCCTTAAGATAAACTCTAAAATTAACGACGCCATCTAGTACTTTATCCATTTCGGCATTTAAAGTAGGTAATAGCTGTTTTAAAACAATATTTGGAATACCACGTCTTGAAAATGCATTAACAAGTAATTCGCGAACACGAACTAGTGTTTCTAATCTTTCACGTTCAATTAGCTGTATATCGCATCTTTTTATTTCAGCTTGACATTTACCATTTTCTGTTAACAAATTTCTACGTTCATATTCACATGCCGCTATACGATTTGTACGTTTTTGATATTCCTTAAAAAGTAATTCATATCTTTCTTGATCATAATTTTCTATCTGTGTTTGATTATGTAACGTATTAAATTCACGGCGAGCTGAATCAAATGCATGTTCTGCTGCAGTTAAAGCAGATTTTGCGTTAACAAGCTTTTTTCTAGCTTCTGTTAATTCTCGCTCTGATGAACGACGAGATATACGTGCATTTTCAAGTTCTTCTTCTGCTAAAGCTACTAAAGCGGTAGTAGCAATTTCATTTCTTTGAATTGCTTCGTTGTAACTATTTTCTAATTCTTTTATTTTACTACGCTCTTCATGAGCATCTTTAATGTATGAACACGTAGGATAATTGTCTCCACAAGGTACTGTATTCAATTTAGAAGCTATTCTTTTTGAGCGTTCTAATTCAGCATTACATGTTTTTACATCAGCTTGAGTAGCTTGTACAGTCAATTTAGCTTGATTTATAAGAGTATAACGAGCATCAAGCTGTTCTTGAGGCTGATGAGTTAAAAGCTTAGTTTCACATAAAACCACATTTGATTCTGCGTTGTAAAATGCAATTTGCTGTATTTCAACTTGTTTCTCTGCTAATTTATATTTTTCCTCTATTGAACGTCTATGTGAATCAATAATTGCAGCACTTTCACATGCTTGTTTTTTTGTTTCAAGTTCATGAAGTTCAATCTTTAAATCATGCTCATTCAAACGTGCTTTGTGAGCAAAAATTTCTACATCAATCTCTTTTTCACGAGACTCATTTTCTTCAATTGTTGATATAGCTTCAAGTTTTGCTTCTATAATGTTATCTTTTAATGGTAAGTTCTTTAATTCATTACGTTGTTCATTCAATTCGCTATTAAGTGTACTGTATAACTTTTCAAATACGTCAATACCAAGAAAACGAGACAAAATAGCTTTTCGTTGAGTTGCGCCTTCTTTAAGAAACCTTCCTACATCATCTTGGACTTGACCATTTGTGAGAGCAAAATCTTCATAAGTACCAATTAATTTACGAAGATTTTTTTCAGTATCTCCGCGTTGCTCGCCAGTTAAATCAACACCTTCTCCATCTTGTTGTTTTATTGTCAAAGTTGTATTTGCAGTTAAAAATCCACGAGATACAACTTTGGTGGTATTGCGTTTTAACTCATAATCAGATCCAGCTACATTAATAATGGCACGGGCCGAACCTGCTTTTTTTGACATATTCACAACATATGCATTTTTGCTAGCGTCTCGATCAGCAGAATTAAACAAAGTATATGTGATAGTACCAACTATCGAAGATTTTCCTATTTTATTAGGTCCAAAAACACCAATAATACCTGATTTATCTTCAAGATTTAGATAATTGTCTGATCCGTATCCATATAATCCATCCCACTCAAGCGATTTAATGGTCCACATTGTACCACGATTTAAATCTTCTTCACAAGTAATTTTTGGATGTATTACTGCAAGAACTTGGTGCATTTGTTCCCATGAGGTATCATCTATCGTTTCTTCAGAATAATATTCATGCAGCATGCGTTCAAGTGCTTGTAAAGAGCGTACATCAACACCAACACTAGCAGAAGCAAATTTTTTTGTACTTAATTCATCATCAGATTTAAAAACGACTTCTGAAGCATTTCTTTCTTTTCTTAGTTTTATACTCAAAGCAGCAGCATCGCTTGATGGCAGTGTATAAGCTGACTTGATACGGAAGCGACTCATTTGCGGCCATACAGAGGCAGATTCGTACGTCGCGTCAACGCTTCCTGCCCACTCGACAGTGACGAACGGACGAGGGTTGGGGAGCGTAATGAACTCGACATCATGTTTACGAGCGTTGACGTCGATGTCCCATACGAGGTAGCCGTGCTCCAGGTCTTCGCTATAGGTGTTTTGACACAAACTTCCGCAATATCCGATCCATGGGATCAATTTCTTCATTGTAAACCCTCGATTACTTTCGTCAATTGTCCCTCATTCATTCGTCGTACTCCTTGTATCCAAGATATTGCTGACGATGTATATCACCTAAAAGTACAATATCATAACCTTGTTCTTCAAAAAATTGTACTGTAGTATCTGCTTTAAGCACCCAACCATCCTCAGAAACTGCTCCTCCAACAGAACCATGATACACAGCAATATTGTAATCACCTATACGAGGCTTTACTTTATCCCAATTCTCTTTATCAAAGAGACTATAAACACATAAATTAACACCATTTTCAATCGCATAAACATTACTCTGTTTATACAATTTTACACGGTCGTCATTCATTGCATTTATGATAGGACTAATAGAATCTTGTCTAGTCAAGTTTGTAAGAGTTCCATCGTGATTTCCAAGTGTTACATGCACAAATGCAACTTTTGCCATTTCACGAAACATCCATACAAATAATTCAATAACTTCTGGAGAAATTCCAACTGTTTTGGTATGAAATAAATCTCCAGCTATTACAATGTGATTTACCTGTTTATCACGCGCTGATTTACAAAATGCTTCAACAACAGTTTTAACTTCATCATGTCGAGTTAATCCTCGCAAATGCAAATCAGCTAAGTGTGCTATACGGATTGTCATTAAGTTAACCTTACAGAATCTAGCACTTTATTCATTCTTGCAACAAAAGTATCATTTTTAGTAATCAATTTGGCTGTTTTAATTAAAGCTCTAAAATTTTGACCAAGACTACCAGGATCAATATTTTTGTTTTCATGATTCCATGAAACAACTCTTACAGAAATTCCATAGCTAAGAAAAAGTTCAGCTACCTTATTTTGCTTTACAGATGCATCAGGATCAAAACATATTATTACTGGTGTATGATGTTGTATTATTTTACGAAATAGTGTATATCGTTCGTCCAACCAAGAACCAAGAGCACATGTAGCATTCATTCCATAACAGCTGAATAAATCAAATGGACCCTCTACGATTAGAAGTTCTTTAGACCAGTCAATGTCTACTTCATTAAACACAACTGACATTCGATTAGTATCAGGGTTAAGATACTTTGGCCATTTTTCATCACACGAACGCGCTGTATAATAATTCAATTTTCCGTCTGCATCAAAAGATGGAATTATTACACGACGTTTACTGGCTACATCACGTGCGACACCGAGACGGAAAGCTAAAGCAACATTAGCTGAAATGCCTCGTTGATTCAAATATTTTACACATGCTAACTGATCAGGATCTTGTATTTCGCGTTGTAATATATTTCCTATCAACTCAAAACCTTCAGGAAGCTCAAGATCTTTAGGAAGTTCAGTTTCAGTGATATCATGTTTAACTTCACCATATGCTTTATGCAGCTCTGGTATTAATTCACGCATACCAACATAAGAAGCAATTCGTGCAATATTACGTGCATGCCAACCGCAAACCCAACAATGGGCTAATCCATCTTCAATCCTAACTGCTAATTTACGTTTTTTAGGATTATCATCCTTACAAAAAGGACACCAAAATTGTGCATTAATTCCTCGTCTATCTACATCACACAATCCTAACAACTTACGAAGTAATTCAATTTTTTGAGATATTACGATCATTTGCAAAGAGTTAATGCACCATGTCGAGCTATAACATAAGCATCTGTTTCATCATAATTCTCTGGTTTTTGTTTTCCTGTCTTGGTAAGCGCAAATTGTACATTTGACAATAAACCTCTAGGAGCTATTAATGCTTCAAAAACTTGTTCCTTTTGGTTTTTTCCACCTGCTTTTGCTTTGGTAGTCAATTTTAATCCACAACTTCTACGTGCTTCTCCTGGTGAAATATGATTAACAGCATAATTCATCTTTAAATGAATTCCGTATGATACCATAGCATTAAATCCGATAAGAGTTGAAATAGTTTGTGCCGAAGACATACCAGGAGTAAAACGCATTACTGGTTCTTCAATCCATATAGGTGATTTTATATCATTTATTTGAATTATTGTTGCTATTTTTTCAAGCACATAATCTGCTTTATTCGTCAAACCTTGAATTTTTTTTAAAGACCAATGACCTAATGAAACAAGACTCATATCACTAGAATTAACAATTGCCCATCCGCATGTAGTCGTACTAACATCTAAACCTAATACATTCATTGAGTTGCTCTCACTTTAATAAACCTAGACTCTTAAGATCAACTTCTGTCAAAATACGAAATGTGATTCCAGCTTGATTGCACATGGCAATAGCTGCTGCAAATTTTTTCATGTTTATTTTTGACGTTAACTTATTTTTGGGTTTTATTTCAACCAGCAATTTGCTACCATCTGACATGTTTAATTCAAAATCAGGATAGTATTTTCGTATTTTTTTAGACTTTGTGTTTGAAACATACAAAATAAAATAAGGTTCATAACTATATGAAATTACATCTTGATTTTTATCAAGATACTTTGCATATTCTAATTCCCAGTTTGAACGATAGTGAATAGGTTCTTTGCATTTAAAAGATACATAAATACCTCGTTTGGCACGACGTGACTTACGACGACTTTTATGCGTGACCATTACCAATCAAAACGCAAACGTATTAAAGCGCGCTCTCCTCGACGTTTGATGATAGGTTGTGCTAACTGTGCTCTCATGACTACATTCAAATTCTCATCATGAAAATTTACACCAGTTATTGTGACAAATTTTTGATTTTCAGCTTCACGATTTACATCAAAAGAAGCAGATATACTTGTATTCCAACTTACATTTGATGATGTATTGTATGACATAGCATCTATCATGACGTTTAATTTAGAAACATGAACAGATTTTTCTCCTTCAAATGAGATTTCAAATCCATTCTTGCCGTAAAATGGCAATGCGGGAGATTTAACCACAGCAATACCTTCTTCATAAAAGATATTTCCAACATGATTCCAAGATGCTTTTGCACTTTCACAATCACATCTATAAAGACCACCATACCCATCATCTTTAAGCGTTATACGAACTTTTCCATTAGAGCCTGATAAATCAGTATCAGAAATTGTAAAAGAACCTGGTCTTATTCGTTGTCCAAAAAACAAATTTGAAAAATCAAAAAATACAACTTGATTTGATGAAGAATCTTGAGTACGTTGATAAACAGCTAGTAAATTTGATGGAATTTCGCCAGAAGAAGCTATACCAGTACCTGCACCATTAGAACCAGTAAATAATGTGGAATAAATTGAACCACTTACCATATTTCGTAATGATATAAGTCCAATATCAGGTGTATTAATATCGTCTAATTGTCTTGGGTTATGAGCAAGCTCAAATGGAGTTACTAATTCAAAATTGGGTCTGTAATTTCCATCATCACAAGGTAAAATATTTAAATTCCGTAAAGCAACTGATGCAGTAGCATACAAAATTTCATTTGCAGTTCTAGCGTCTGCTGTAGTGTTTTGTATAACACTTGTAGTAAGATGAAGCAAACGCGCATGCCTATTAGTAACAAAATCACGAGTGAAATTCTCTAAACTGTTATATTGTCCAGCTACTCCAAATGACATTGGCGCTGAAAATGGAGATTCATTAGCACCATCATTAGAATCAAATGGAGAAAATAGTACTCCGCCATCTCCATTAACAACAGTTAAAAATGGAGTTCCTGGTAAAAAGAAAGGTGGAAGATAAAAAAGATACGAGCTCAAATCATTTGGAGCTTTATGTGGAGACATCTCACCTAACAATTTTGCTTTTGATGGTATGATATATTCTTCACGTATACTTAAATCATGAAATTCAGCATTAAGTTGATGTCTAAATGTAAAAGCATTTGGGTAATTTACATTTGGTGTCGCATCTAGTTCGTATAAACCTTCTCTAGTTGCAGTTTCATTGGCAAAAAAACGAATCTGGGCATTGCTTCCAGAATTTGTTCCTTCATAATAGTTGCCAACGCATAGTACATCAGGATCTGTTAAAGCTTGAGTAGTAATAACTGAACTGGATGGATATACAAATGTTCCTTTGCGTTCACCATCTACATAGAAGCTTCCAGTACCAGCATCTGATGTACTCGTACCCCATGTAATTAAAACATGTTGCCACTTGTTCAATGAGAGACAATTATCATCTGATAGAAATGCGCGAGCACCTGTACCAGTTCCTGGAGTTACTTCGCTAGGAATAATGTCTACACTTGAACTTAGTTGAAGTAAAAGTCTAAATGAGTTAGGACGTCCATCGGCGCCACGTGAAGAACCAGTTACTAGAGATAAAGCATAACTTGAAGATAAGTGTAATATAGTTCCAGCTTTAAATTCATTTTCTGGCTTATCTACAGTGTATCTTGGATTGAGCATAAGCTCAAATGTAAAACTACCTGATGGCGAATAACATCCATTTGGATGTACTGAAGTTGTTACATTGGGATAAAGCCAAACAGCATTTGATGGAACACTAGACGCTGTAAAAAAATTTACGCTATGAAAATTAGGATAAGCCCAATGATTAGTGGGTCGATGTGCTCTGTAAAATGGCATAAGCCTATTTTGCACAAATTTTTTCTTTTCTGTATTAACAGAATGTGCTGTTGTTGGTATATAACGAACAATCTCTAAATCTGCAGTATTTTTTGCACTAGTTGGTAGAGCATTAACAGTATCCATATACTGTTGCATAGAATTAGAAACATTTGTTTGTCCATCGTGTACTGTCATACACAAAGTTTTCAAAATACTTTCAATAGATGATTCATTTGATTTTCCATCAATAAATGATGATTTTACAAATATATCTTTTTCTCTATCTGAAGGATTTGAAAAAACTTTAATTGAGCCAGTATGCCCCAATGAAGATGAAACATAATTTCGCTTTGGGTGAAGAACTAGCGAAAATGTTTCAATTGCTTCAGGTGATAATGGTTTAATTGACATTCAATTTCAAAATACTTGTTGTATATTTCCTTTTACAATATAAGTGTATGAAATCAATAATCGATTCTAATTCTAAGATTTAATCCTCTTTCTGGACTTTTTTCTACAGGTCTACTAAGCTTAGCTACAGCTAACAAATTATCATTTGCATCATACAAACCTACAGTAGTGACGAATACGAATGTTTGGCTTATATCTTCTTGACCCGCTTCTATAACAGTTAATCGATCATCTGAATCTCTAAATGATGGATTAGATGAATAATTGAATTCATCCGGACCAGCTTGGCATGATACTAGAGTAGAATTGATGTTAGTAACATTCTGGAATGTAATTGCAGTAACGGAACCTGTGTGAAAACGTACTGAACATAGATGATCAATGATATCATCCATAGATCCTGATGTGAAGAAGTCAGGAATAAATTTTGCATTTGGATTGGCTCCTTTTACACCACCTATTACAGACTGTCCAGCTGCTAATCCTAGTGAAGCATTACCGTTGACAGAACTAACAGTTCCTGACACTTTTTGAGTACCAGAAAGTATTTTCGCTAAATCAAGAACTGCAATACCACGATCATAAAAAAGTAATCCAACTGTATTAGAAGTATCTGAAGATTCTACTATACTTCCTACTTCGCCGCCGACAGACACATTACGATTATTTGAACTTCCTACATCTGTGTATATAAATGCACCCGTTAGCTCAGAACCAGAAATAACGGTCTGTATATTGCCTCTATGGTTAGCACTAGCAATAACATTAGCATGTTTGAAAAATTTCATAGCAAATGTTTCGCGTTTAATTTTGTCACGCGAAAACAAACGTCTAAAACTGATAAACATAGCAGAGTCCATTTTATCAGTAGATGTAGTACTGTCAATTGGAGCTGCAAATTGAGAAGTAGAATCTCCAAGTAGTAATTGGGCAAATTGACGATAAATATCTACTTTTTCACGCATCATTAATGAATTTGATGGAAATAAAAGCTTACCTGCACTATCAATTCCTGTTTGTACACCAGTAACAGTACTACCACTGGTAAACAAACCCATAGTAACATCAAATTGAGCATTAGTTGTTTGAAGAGTAAAATCTTGATCGTAAACTGTCTGAAACATTGACGAAGTAACGCCTGGGGCTACACCAGCTCCAGTTACAAAATGTTGATATCTGCGTCTGGTAGACGATCCACTGATATCTTGCTGTAGAACTTCTACCAATTGACTTAAAAAACTACGAGCAACTTTGATATTCTCTGAAGAAAGTTCTTTATAGATCGCCATATTATTACCTAATTACAATTCCATTTTTGTCTGTTCTTTAAGAACATCTAAGTTTATACCAAATTTATTGATTTGGTACCTTATTGTTAGTAACACGCAGATGAGTAAATAATCTATGAGTTAAAAGTTGGCCCAAAAGTATTGGTGCAAGTATAAATCCACTAATTACAAATAAAGCTAACATAATATGCCCATTGTGATCATGAATATAGCTAAGTTCTGTACGTTCTAACCACATACACAACATAAAACTAAAAAACCAAATACTTGGAATAATCCAAATAAGCATGATTAAAGTGTTCCGTAAATTTGATTACTATGTTTTTTCATCATAAGCTCTTATTGATATTTACCTTAAATTCTTGAACTGCCCCAGATTGAAGTCCTGTTACACGAACATATGTCGAAATAATGTTCTTGTTTGATGTAGAACCATACACAGTGAATTGTGCATCAGCAATACTTTTGGCGGCTAAGGTAAATTGTAGTGTAGAACCACCTTGTCCATTCTCATTAGGTGATCTTGGTAACAAGTACGTTGCTCTTTGTTGACCATCTACAGTGTCAGGAGTAGAACGTAAAACTTGAAGAAAAAGATTACTCATTTCTACTACAAAAACTTGATCTCGAAGTTCAACATCAATAGTAGTTTCACCCTGTATAGTTTGTTCAATTGTTAATGCACTTGTTTTTTGTGTAGTACGACCTAACGTTACTGTACTACTTGAAGAACTTAAACCAGAATCTCCTGATAGAGAAAGTCGTGGTAAACGAACTAAATTTGGATTTGAAACAGAAATAAGTTTATATTTTAGCGCATAAGTTTGATTAGTAAGAGCTTCTAAAACAGGTGTAAGTTTTTCAATTCTTTCTTTACCTACTGTTCGTCCATATTTTTTGATATTTGCATAGTCTACTTCGTCGTCGCCTAAGGCAAATTTGACAAAGCTAAAACTACCGTCATTCTTTGCTAAGAATTGTCTTCCTATATCTGTGAGGACACAATCAACTATTATGTTGTTCGCTGCGTTGTCTAAAAATCCCATTCAATTCCTCATAATAAAGCTAGTATAGATGTTCAATACATATCATGAACACAAATTTTTCTTTTTAGATCAATTTGTACATTTAACGTGAATTTTTTGCTACTCTATCACCATAATCAGGAATATTAATTGCAGATACTGGATCAAGAATATTTCTTGTTGTTCGCTGTTCTTTAATCGAGATGTCTACAGTTTCAGCTACAGCTAAATCTGTATTCATAATCAAAATTCTATATTTAGCACCTTGTAAATCTGTTTTGATGAAACCGAGATCGTTCATATTTTTATCTGTTACACGAAGATGTTCAGGTTGGAAAGCAACTTGCATCGTGTATTTTCCCTTTTCTACAATACTATCTTTAAACACATCAGCTTTCAAAAATGCATTAGGGTATGGACGAGGCGCACCTTCAGGCGAAATGCGTTCAAGTTTTAACCTGTTTTTGTAGCGATCAAATGATACCCTTGTTTGAGGACCATATGCAGATACCATACCATGAGCATCTACAGCACCAAGTGCATAAATGTATGTTGAATCTTTTGTAAATTCATCATCAAACCAAAATAGCTTTGGTTCTCTTACAATTTCAACTAATCTTGCTTCTGGTAGCTCGTGATATGGTGCTGGTATTGCTGAATCATCAAAAAAATATTGTTTGACAAGTTGAAATGGTTCAAGAATAGTTTTTCTTCTAAAAACTTGAAATTGTTTTATATCTCGTTGAGGATTAGGAGGAAATGCCCAACTAATAAATAATTTTTCATCATCGTATCTCCATGTAAAACGTGTATCTGATGGTGCTGGTGGTGGTGTATGCTCTTCACAATTTACAATTATTGGTACAGATGGTCTTGAAGAAATTAGAAATTTAGCTACAACAAGCTCACCTGTATCTTCTACTATAGAAGGAATTGTGAATTCAGCTACAGATCTAATTGTATATTGATAATTTGAATAATACTTTACACGAAGATCTACTGCCGAAGAAGAAGAAGAGTTTTCTATTAGTAATGGCTCTAATTTGACAATATTACCATTTGCTTGAATTTCGCTTCTGTCAATTATGTATCCTATAATACGTGCTCTAGTTGCAAGACTTGCATCTGTAGAATTCATCTTCTCTAAACCAACGTGTTCAGGTGCAATTGTACGATAATCGTCTTCACGCAAATCACGTATGCCACGAGTTTGGGCTTGTCCTTGTATTTTACGCGCTATTTCATACAATGGCAAATACACGTTATTAAACGTTGATTCTGGAAATACAGTGGCTCTTTTTACAAGATTGTGAACTATACTGTTATTAAACTGTACTTGAATATGAAAATTTTTTAATTTGTTTACTGTATCATTACGAATATTTTGTGAGTCTCTTTGAAAAAAGAATGCACCATCTTCTACAGGTTGAACAAGATATTTTGATAAAAATTGAAAATCAACTAAATCAGTAGTCAAAGCATTTGTTTTTAATGCTAAACCATGAGCTGTATGTGCATCTTGACTTTGCTTATTCATTAGCATAGCAGAGGACGAAATGTACTGAAATAATTTTTGATCAATACTTTGATCGCTAATGTTGATGCTTGTAAATTGTTCAGATGCGAAATGTTCTTCGCTTAACACTTTTGACAAATTATCACGAATATAATTACGTGGCAAAGGAATATCTTGAAAATATGGAGATTGTCCATAAATTCTATCACGATATGTTACAGGGCTCCAATTAAAAACAACATAACGAGGAGCTTTTGCTGTAGCTAAATAATCTACAATCTTTGATTCAAAATATTCTCCTGGTTTAGACAGCAAATTTTCAGATATTCCCGCAACAGCATCTGAACCTTCATTTTGAACATGATAATTGTAAATAAATTTTGCTGTAAATGATGAAACGTCAGGTACATCAACAACATGTACTTCTCTTGATGGTTTAGATGTACTCATATTTTCCTTTGACTAAGTGGAGAATATTCTTTGATGGTAATAAAGTACTTTTCAAATACAAGTTCTTGTTGCGATGTTCGTAAATCTCGCATTCTGTAAACATCTTTTGAAGATTGTCCTATTTGTGTTGTTTGAACTTCAATTTCGCCTGCTTGTTGTAGTTTAACAAACGTAGCTTGCCCAATTGGTGATGACATTGTTTCTTCGTAATCAATTTCGTAATCATCAGGATCAACAGCAAGCCAAAAAATACGTTCAAACAATTTCGGAGAAAGAATCTGTTTTGACATATGCTCAGCATCACTATATACAGTACGTTTTTTACCAGCATCAGCTGCTGCTCCTGCATATCCAAGAACACCATTATAAGCACGTTGAGTAAATGCATCAAATGTTAATTTTTGATTTCCTACTTGAGTAGAATTTTGTTGTGTACCTGTGCCGGATGACGCTCCAGTAATGAATTTTGCTACTTCGCGATTTGTTTGTCCTAAGAATTTTGTAGATTGAATTTTAAAATCAGAATCTAAAGGAACTTCAAAAACATTTTCTGCTGCATGTGTCAAAATAGCTTTTGTTAAAAATGGTGCAGGTTTATCTAATTCATCCGGATCTGCAATATACAATTCACGTTCAGATACTGGAATTCCTGTCATAAGACGGAAATACATTTCTAAAATGAAACTGAGAACATGATTTCTTACCATGTTCTGGCAATCATCTTTAGACATAAAATCATAATTTGATTCGCCGCTTGTTTGATCGATGCCATAAGTCGTAGTTGGACGAGTAATGTTAGAATAATCTTTAGTAGGAATAGCGTCTAAAGCCTTATTCAAACCAGAACCTACATTAACTGACGTATATAATTTTTCATTTCTAACTGCGAATCTGCTTAATTCAAAAATCTTAGAAATAGGTTTAAACACTAAATCAGGATATCTTACGTCGATCTTATACACATCAAGAATGATGATATCACTTTGTTTTTGTTTACTAGCAACTTGTTCAGCAAACGTAGAAATTTTGAAATTATTACGAAGTTTAGTTGAAAATCCGTGAGGTAAACCAACACTAAGAAGTCTAATGTTGGAACCACGCTGAGTATTAAAAGCATTATCTGCTAGTGCCGCTTTTAATACATTGACTGCTTTACTTGATATGAAAGAATCATCAAATATTTTTAGATCATCTTGATTTCCAGAAGTGTGAGCTATAGCTGATACATCTACAACATCAGTATTAGTTGCATTTGCATTTGATGATGGATCAACACGTGACAAAATATCATCCATAGTATCTGTCAAAATCTGTACTTGACCACGATCACCAAGTAATTCCACTAATTTACGATCACCAACTACGCGTAAAATATCATTAAGTGTAGAAATACTAGATGAATTCTGCAAATAGAGAACAAATTGCTCTAAAGCATCACGACATACTTTAACAAGATTTAATGGTGCAAATGCAGTTTTTACAGTCAATTCGTCTTCTTTGATTAAACGTGTTTCAATTGCTTGTTTAAGTGTTGATTTTGAAAATAATCTATTTGTTGCTAAAGCCGCAGAAGCTGTTATAGAATTTGTTGGAGTTATTCCTTTGATATTTGAAATTTGACTTGACATTTTAGGAGTTACAACTTGTTTTAATGTTGATTGAACATTACTAATTGCTGTTTCTCCAGATTTTACATAATTTGCATTGATGTTTAATGCTAAATTTTGCTGTGTTTTGACGTATGCATAGCGGCGTGCACTATCTAAAACAAGTTGAAGAGCTAACGCTATCATACTAAAGTCAGACGCTGTTGAATAACGTGTCATTCCTTTTGAAGATACGGCTAGACTATTTTGATTGAAAACAGACGAAAATTGAATGATAAATACGATTATCCGTGATAGTAGTGCTTTTTCGTTAAAATTACGTAAAGATTTTTCAATAGATGCGGCTCCATCGGTATCAGATGTAAGCAATTTGTAGCGAAGTAAGCAATTTTTGATTACTTTATCAAAAGTACCACTCACTTTAGTATACTGATATTCAGCTTGATTAAGTTCAAAATCTTGTGTATTTTGTCCGGCTCTAGCTCGTGCTGCTTCTACATCAGGTAATCCATCTCCAGAAATATTCGCAACACAGTACATGTACAGTAAGAAATTTGCTCTTAATCTTGAATCTGTAGCAGCAATACCCAAAAAATTCACTAGTGGTGTATCAACAACATCAGATTTAAGAATACCAGTTGAAGGCTCAACATAAATTTGATACAATGAATTTAACAATACAATTGGATCTGATCCTAATTGCGTAGCTGCGTCTTGAGAAAGAATACGATTACTTTTCTTTGGTAATATATTAAATTTACCCAAAAAATCTACATATTTATCAACTACACCATTCATTCGTATAGTAAGATCGGCAGTATTATTTAAAGAAAATCCATTATCGCTTGGTCGAACGACTGAATTGATGTAATAAGAAGCCCCAGGAGTAAATGTACTTCCATCATCATTCTGCAAGTAGTCGGCTTCAAATGTTAATACGGATGTATTATCTATAATTTTAGATGATATAGCACTCATTGCGTTTTGATTAACATTATTACGATCATCTGTGATTCTGTGACCAATTTGGCCATATACGGCATCAAACAATTGTTGATTGCCTACTGTTTCACTAATTGAATATCCATATTGTTTTAACAGATCTATTGTTGTAGCATCAGATAACGCTTTTGAATAAACATATTCACGAGTGATAGTACACAATTTTTTAGTATACGATATTTCGTCTGATGTAGCACCAGCAAATGCATTATCTAAACTTAGAAATCCATCATTAAGTTTGTTGATAGAAGTTACTAAACCAGTATCTGAAACATGTATTTGAGATTCATAAATCTGTTTTAAACTTGGGAATGATGTATTCCCAAGATCTACATGCGGATCTTTGTATACTCTTCTGTTTATGACTACTGGATCTGCATCATTAGACACAAGTGATTGATCAATATCGAGCAATTCATCTGAGCCAGCTCTCAACATTTTTTTTGCTTCGTTGAGAATTTGTAAATAAATCTTTGTTCCAGAAAATTGTAAAATACGATTTTTAGAAAATCCATGTAAAGCTAAAAGATCAGTATAACCATACAGCGAAAAATCAGATGTAGCAATATTGATATCATCAAATACTTGTCTGTAATACTGTGAAAGTAATGTTCTAATGTCTACCTTAAGAGAAGCATCACGTATATCAAATAACTTTGTTATTTTTTCAATACTACCTTGTACATTTTGTAAAAATGCAATTCGTGATTGCAGATTACGTACATGTAGTAAAAAATTACCTTCTTGTTGATCAAGTTGTTGAGCAACTTTTTGATCTTTTTTCATATCGTTGATTAACGAAATGATTGCTTGTTGACGAAGATTCATCAACTTTACTTGTGCATCCAAAAATTCTCCAGAAGGAGTAATCATGGCATTGTTACTAGCATATAAAGGTTTAAATTCAGATACTGTCAAAATTTCAGGTCTAGCAGACGATATACCAGCTAATTCTTCATATGGAGTAAATTTTGCTGTAACTGTAGGTAATGTGTCGTTAAAACGAGTATCATATCTAAAAAATTCAGTATCTTTTACAAGTCCAAAATTGAACTTTTCAAATTGAATATTTGCTTTTGAACTTGCCGCGATTGCAGCAAAAGTTGATGCTACTGATACTTTTGAATTTCCAGCTGCTAATAATGTTTGTTCTGTGGTTGAAGGTGTTTTAGTTACAGTAGTAAAAGCCGTTGCAGTTGAAGCTTGCGGCTGGATTGACATTTTGCCTAATGTCGCAGTTGAAGTTCCTCTAGAAATTCCAAATTTCACTGTTCAACACCTTTTTGTATGTTAGAGGCTTGTATAGCAGATCCTCTAGTAAAATCATGAAATACAGGTAAAACATAATATCTTAAGTCTAAATCTTTTTCAAGATAATGTAATTCACGTACATATTGAAATGTTTGAGTATCTGGTAAACATATTGCACGTCCAATTATTGTACGCTTTCCACTGTGTTCAACCAATATTTGAAAATGATCTATATCACTAGCAGATCCACGTATAGTCCATTTTAAAACATCAATATAGGAACCAAATTTTTCCCTTGTTAAATTTGTAACAGTAGGAAATTGTGTATCAAGAGCAATTTCTGTTGATGTATAATTTCCTATAAATCCAAATGTCATTGGATCGCTAGCGTAATGTGAACGAAGTGAACTATTTGAAACAAGATTACCACGAGATGATACTATGGGATGTAAAAATTTAAATGGAGAATATGAATAATCACGACCAGTAAATTTATCTGTACTTGTCTTTATGTAAGTATCAAGCATAGTTTCAGGTGCTCTAAGTAACGCTGTTACCACATAGCGATACTTGCGACCTGAAATAAGGTTACTTACACCAGCAACATTACGTGCAGAAAGATCTGAAAATTCTGATGAAGTGATAGTACCAAAATCTTCTATTGCACCTGTAGTAAGATCTACACGTCGTACATTATGAGCAATCAATTTTCCAAGCTGATCACGTGCATCTTGTACATCATTAGTAAACAAATCATATAAACCTTGTCGTTCAAGTAATAATTTGTACTGATCAAGATTTGTATTTACAACTGTAGTTTGTATTGTGAATTTTACATCATATCCAAGATCTGTTAATTGTGTCTTTATATCAATCAATTTTGTATCTACAAGATTTTCAATCAAAGGATGATGTTCATATAAAGTAACTAAACGAATAAAACTAGATCCATTTTTTCGATAAATTTTACAATGATATCGATATACATGTCCTTGTTTAACTGCTGTATCACGTATAGTATACACCTTGCCTGGATCTGATGTTTGCACTAATACAGGTGTGGATATTGTATCAAATACTTTTTTTGATGTCGTAACATTTTCACGCAAAATCTGAAACGATACACAGTCTGTTGGAAGATGTGTTATATCAAGATCTACGCCATTAAGTTGTGGTGTAGTGGTTGCAATTACACGTTTGATACAATTATCTCTCTTAGTTGGTTTCAGTACAACTGTTTCATAACCTGAACCTATTGAACCATTTTTACCAACTGCAACGACACGATAAATAAATGTGTTACCCAATGAAACTTCTAAAGGAATGTATTTCCAACCAGAAGATATTGTCAAATCAAATTCATTCACAAATGTATATGCTTGATCTTCTAAAGTATGATGATCATAAATTCTTCTAAAAATCTTAACCGATGTAGCTTTCTTATCACGTTGACGTATTGCTAATAAAGCGTGTGATTTACTACCATATCCTGTTGTTTTAGCAAATGGAGGAATCGTAGGAATAGAATAAATTCTTATGTAATCTTGTGGATTAAAAACACGTGTAATTGATTGAATCACTACATTATTGACATCTGATACTTTGATTGTTAAAAACATTCTATCAAATTCAGATGAATTAATTGTTAACTTAATTGATTCAACAACATCTAAATTACGTGTTATTTCTTGTGATGATACGACTGTAAATTGATCTACATTGGTATCTTCGTTAATTACTTCAGCAGGTTCTCCAGGATTTACAGAAACAATGGGTTTAAGAACAGATAAATTTTTGTATTTATACATCAATTTCTGATCTCTTGTTTCAAATACAACAGGACTTTTTTTATGTAAACCTGAGTATGCTTCCTGTAAGGTTAGTCCTAAATCATTTTGCAGATATGATTCGCTAGGATCAAATCCAGTAGCTAAAATATCTTCTGCTAGTTGACGTTCGCCATTAAAAAGTTCTCCTATATCGTGTTGAACATGAATAGGTTTAATAGTAGAAGCTTTTGCTATTGGAACTACTTTAAAAGTTCTTTTGCGAGCTTGTGGTAACTGATCTAAGTTATAACCTTTTGCAAACAAATGTACAATTTCATTACTGATACTTGTAGTTGGATCACTTAATTTCGTTTGAATAATAGAATTTATTTGAAAATTTTGAAGTGCTTCAACATGAGCACGTCGAGAGGTTAGAATAGATTTTGCTAAATCTGTTCCTTGAGTTGCAACTGTTACTGTAGATGGTGGAGGTAATGTTTTAGAGATTTCAATAGTAATCTTTGTTGCGTTCTGTTTGATCCCCTGCTCTTGATCAAATAAATATTTGATATCAAATCCCAATGCGTTATCTGTAATTTCTGTAAGTGTAAGAAAATCATCAGGAAGTGTTATAATTTGAAATGAAGATTTAAGTCTAACGTACATGAATTACTCAAGTATAATGGTAAAGAGACGAACAAAAGTTTCAACATCATAATCATCGTTGTAAACTTTACCTGCAAAAATAACCCGTACAGGATTTCCTGATTCTCCTCGATGAGTTCCAAAATCTACAACATCAAGTTTAGCAAGACCTGATGATGTTTGTTCAAAAATTTGAAAATGTATATTGTTTTCTCTAGGTGCAGGATCAAATTTGAATGTACGTAATCTTCCTTGACTACGACACTGTTCAAGCTCACGTTTGATATCTGTGTACGTGAATACTACATCACCTCCCAGTGAAGAATAAGAACCCAATTTAGAATTTTCCAGTCTTTCTTCAGATGGTTTATTTATTGGAGGAAGATACATGAAATTTGGTATTTGACTTAGAAGTGGATCCTGAAAAAAACCTTCTAGTGCACTAACATTTACAGTTTGTGTATTTGAATTTGTAGTATCATCTTTTATGTTGAAAGATACCTGAGTTGGTGCGACAACAAATTCATCGTCTTCAAAGAAATCATCTACTGTTCCTAACAAGAAATTATTTCTCATATTTTCAAGTGAAGAAGACATAACTTGTTCAACTGCAGTTGTAAAGTTACTACCGGTTAGAACAGTGGATGATTGAACACCTCTTAATAATTGTCCACCATAAACACTTGTTGAACCAGTAAGACTTGTAGAACGAACGCCATTAATTTGACGTGCATCATTTACTAGCAAACTAATAACATCTTGTGGTAAATCAGTAGCACATTCAGCATATACACGTGAAGTAACATCTACAGAACCACTTACAAGATCTGGTTGATAAAATGTTGACGCGTCACTTAAGCTATAATACGAAAATTTTAAATCGCTTTTTGCAAGTGCACGACGCCCTTGATCAGTTAAGACTACATCTAAAATTCTTGATTTAGGATCTAAAAGGCCCACGTTATTTCTAACTATTCAAATGAGTAAGTTCAAAGCATTTAAAGCCTTTATCTTTGTAAAAATGAGACGTTCTTCCACAATTCTTGTGGAAGATTATAACGTCAATTAATGATGTTAGCTTTAAAGAAGCTCAGATGCACGTGTTGCTAACAATGAACGTTCTCCCTTTAAAAGGGTTACGTGACCTGCCATTTCTTCTTCTTTAAAAGCTTCAACTACATAAGATAATCCATTAGTTACGGCATCCATGTGTGACACATCAATCTGATTGATATCACCACACAAAACAATCTTAGAGTTTTCGCCTGAACGTGTAATAATTGTTTTAAGTTGATGAATTGTTAAATTCTGAGCTTCATCAATCATGATGTATGCGTTGGGAATTGAGCGTCCACGTAAGTACGTTACTGCTTCTATCTCAATTTTTCCTGTTTCAAACAACATGTCCATATAAGGATCTCGCTTATTTTCAAGCGTTCTATCGTTACCATTTTTTCCTTTTTTTGCGCTAAATAAGTAATCTAGATTATCACGAATTGGCGCAATCCATGGAGCCATTTTTTCTTGTATTGAACCTGGTAAATAACCAATATCTCTACCCAGTGGTTCAATTGGTCTTGTAACTACAAGTTTATCATATCTTGGATTATTTCCAAGAGTCATTTGAAGACCGGCAGCTAATGCAATTAAAGTTTTACCGCAACCAGCTGCACCAATTAATGTAACCAATTTAACATTGTCGTCAAGCAATAAATCAATAGCAAAATTCTGTTCTTTATTGCGTGGAGTTAATCCAAATACATTACGATGATCACGAATTAAAACAAGTTCATCATCTACTCTACGTAAAACTGTAGTTTGACTTCCTTCATGTTTTGGAATTACTACAATTTGATTTGGTAATGATTCTGGCATTACGTCTTCTGCCGGAACTGCTTTATTTGAATAAATATCTGCGAGTGTATCGTCGTCTACGTTTTTAACGGCTACTCCTGTGTAAAGATGTTCAACAACGTCAGCAGCACGTAATTTAAGATAATCTTGAGCTAACAATCCAAGAGCATCGCACTTTACACGTACATTGATATCTTTTGAAATAACAATTGGATTTTCTCCACGTTTTTTTAACGATAACGCGAGACCAATAACTAAATTGTCATTTTTGTCACAAAGTAATTCTGGTGGTAACATGTCTTTAACATTATCACCATTCATCATTACACATAAACGACCACCATTATCTAAGTTTACCCAATCATGTAAACTACCATGTTCTCTAAATGTGTCCAAATGACGACACACAGCTCTAGCATTTTTGCCAACTTCGTCTATGCGTTTTTTATTGTGATCTAATTCTTCAAGTACTGCTAAAGGAATTATAACATCATTTGCGCCAAATGATTCTATAGCACGTGTATCTGTAAGAAGAACATTGGTATCTAATACGAATGTTTTGCGTAAATTAGACTGTTCTTGTGTTGTGTCTAGCTTCTGTTTGTAGCTGCGTGGATTCTTCTTTAGATTTGACGTTACTTTCGTCACTTGTATTATCTCCGGTAACTTGAGACTCATTGGTAGTCTCTAATTTTTGCTCATCAGAAACTGACTTATCTTGAGATTTGATATCTTTTTTATCTAATCTCAAAGTGTCCACTGAGTTTTTATCCTCAGTGGACTTTTTCTTTGGGGTCTTTTCCTTCTGTACAGGTTTAGGCGTGTTGTCTTCTTTTTCAGATATCACAGTAGGATTTGCTGTCCTAGCTCTAACGTGACCATCACTACCAATATCAGACTTTGTATAAGCCTTTTTTGGATCAAGATTAAACTGGGCCATTTGACGAAGGAATGCTTTACTTGCGGGCATGATGAGCTTATATAGCTCGTATTCCGCTCATTTACCTTTGCGTGAATGATCACGTTCAAGGCAAAATAAACGTGCCTCCTGTGCTACGCGTCGAAGCTCTTGCAAATGCTTACGAGCGCGACCTCCAGCTGCAAGTGTTCCTTCGTCGCTTTTTTCAACGTCAGATTCCATTGCATCTAAAAGTGCACGTAAAGATTCAACCTTATCTTTTAACTTAACTTCCATCACTCATTCTCCTTAGCTGTAATAATAGCATCTACGATGCCAAGTTTTAGTGCTTCTTGTGCACTTAAATAGCTATCTGCTCCTTTTTTCATAATTTGTGAAAGTGCAGAAGAAGACATTTTTGTTTCTTTGAGTAGCATGTCTTCCATTAGCTTTTGTTGACGTTCAATTTCTACCAAATCATTTTTAATTTGAAATGGAGATCCGTGTGAACCAGCTGTAATTGAATGAATCATTACTCTGGCTGATTGTCCTATCAAACGATGACCTTTTTTGCCGCAAGCTAAAAGAAGTACACCAGCTGACATGATCTTGCCAAGACCTACAGTGTGAATAGGGCATGAAACATGTTTAATAACGTCGTAAAGACTAAACATTTCATCAACACTCCCACCATATGTGCTTATTAACAAAGTAATTGGAGCATACGCATCTTGATTGGCTAAGATAACAATACTTGCAATAACTTGTGCTATTGAATGTTCATTAACATGACCAGACAAATAAATGATTCGTTCAGGTATTACTTTTGATGCAAGTTCATATGAACCATGTTGCGTATCATCATTTGACAAAATCTTCTTTGTTGAATTTATTGGTCTGCCCATAAAAGTAAGATGGTATGTTTATTTCTCTTCAGTTAACAATAACATAGGATTATTTTCTTTCATATATTCTTTTGTAGCAGTAACAAGTTCTACCATTTGCTCATGCTTGTGTAACTCAAGTGCTAAAAATTGAATTGTCATCAAAATTTGCTCTTGAGTTGGATTAAGATTCATTATTTCAGAAACTATTTCACGACACATGTGTATAGCTTCTAATTTTTTATCTGCATCTGATTGTCCAATTATGTCATTCATCTAAATTCTGTTGCTGTTTCATTAGTAAAGGGAACGATTTTGAAAATCGTTTCTCCCATAACAACAATGACTTTCCCTTGTTTGGTGCCATCGATGTATTCAGAAGTTAAAACTGCAGATGAACCCCACGCTTTTGTTTCTAATATCCATGCAACTTGTTGCCATGTAGCTAAATCAGCATGATGATGTTCAAGAACAGTTATGAATTTTTCTGGTAAAGCATTTTTAACATCGTCAAGTGTTATAATAGATGAAATTTCATCTCTTCCTCGAAGAATAGTTGACATACAAATATCAGTAACCTTATGAATCACACCACAGTTTGAACATGGTACAAAAGTTGCTTCAAAATCATTAGAAACATCATCATATACAGAAAAAACAGGAAATTCGTGTGAAGGAGGATTTGATAATTTACTTAACTGCGGAAGTACGCATACACACTTGACAAGATGTTTGATACCCACTTTAGACATGAATTAAATGCTCTTTGAAAGAAATTATGCTTTACTTTTTGATCCTGATTTCTTTTCACCCGTTTCTGTAAGAGCTTTTACTAACTCTTCAACAGCCTTGAAAAAATGTTTAGAGAAACGTCCATTTGTTTCATCTACGGCAGCATTCACAATACCAAGAATTTGAACAATTTTTTGTCGTTCAAGTTTAGCATCATTCAGTGCTGCATAGAGTCTTTGTGATAAAATTATCTTGATCTGTTCAGATAATTCTTGTGTGGCCTTTTCTACTTCATTACGTTGTTTGCGCATGTTACTAATGATAACGCATGTTACGCATAATTCGCCTAGTTACTGATTATGACCAGGCTTAAAGATCGCACGCTTAAAAAAGCATATGAACAATTGACTATTCGAGAAGGCGCTTCTCTTCTGCAAGAAGCTGATCAAAGAGTCATACAACAAATTACACAAGCGTTAGAAGCATTAGATGGTATTACACCTGATGGAGCAAAAATCTTTGATCAGGCTATCAAAAATGCAAAAATGGATTTAGGAAAATACCTACAAGGTAGTATTAAACAAACATTTAAAAATATTTTTAGTGATCCAGTTGCAAAAGCAACAACGTTAGCTAATGCTATTCGAACTGGTTTAACACAATTGCCTGTTATCGCTAGAATATATTTGCCAAAGGGCGCTGAAAAAGAAACTCAAAAATCTATATGGGAAATGGTTCCTCCAGAATCACAAAAGGAATTACTTAGTACGTTTACAAAAGCATTCAAATCTGATTTATCTAAAGGTGGATTAGGTGGTGCTATGGACCTACTCAAAGGCAATGATCTTCCGTATGTATCAAACCTACAAATGGCGGTTCAAGAACTATTACAAAATACAAATCCACAAGGTGGATTTAGATTAGCACAACAAGCTAGTGCTCAAAAGGAACCGCCTATTCAAACTGCTGATCAAGCTCAAGCTCAAACACAACAGCAACAAACTACTTCACCAGGTTCACAACCTACTAAAGCGACAGATCCAGCACAGTCTACAAAAGGAACTACTGGAACTAAAGCTCCTATTCCTCCTACGCCACTTCAAGTAGCAACTCAAACTGGAAGTGGAACTACAGCACAACCATCTGCTACAGGACGACCTTTGACTGCTGCTGATTCTGAAAAATTAAAACAGATGGCGTACTTTGTAAAAGCACGTTCTGGTGTAGATGAGGCTACCGCACAAAAAGTAATTGATGCTCTAGCTACAGCTGGTGCTCTTATTGATACAAAAATGCCAACTATACCATCTAAGAAACTTAGTGGACTTAAATAAGTTAAATAATCGCTGCCAAATTTTGTAAATTATTAGTAAGTTTGGCAGCGTATTCACATGCAGTTGCTTCAGATAACAATGGGATTAATTTTCTTGATGGCCACGCTTGTTTATCTTCTACAATCATAACACCTCTAATAGCTGCATGAATTGTACGTAAAGCTAAATCCCATTGTTCGCATCGATATGAATGATCAATGCCAGATTGTAATCTGACTATCATCGTCGCACCCATTAAACGTTTTAAACGTTTTTCAAGATAATCTCGAACTTGTATTTCACATGTTTCTAATTTGTCTTTAATGTTGATTATCAAACGTTCAACTCTAGAACGTGCAAGTGGATCATTAATCTCTAGTACGTTGTCGTGTAAACGCGCATATTTTGCTCTTGGTAAAGATGATGGTTCAACTGTAGAGATAAGTTGTCCCTTTAAAGAAGAAATTACATCACTTCCTAAAATCGTAGCAATATCAACTAAAGTATTGGCATCACTTTCAGTAAAGGGAATTGCGATAGCATATGCGGCTAATGTACCTCTAGCGCGATTAATTGCTAATGTGTGCAAAACATCATCTGAAAACCCGCGACAACACAATAGCAATCGTTCTTTTTCTTTTCCACACCATTCAAGCAATTTACGAATTTCTGCTTCACTTTCAATATAAGCATCAGCTATCAAGACTCTTGAATCATCCATATTAACAGTGTTAATCACTGATTTAGAAACATGGATAAATTCATAATTATCTACAAATTCTACTGAATTAAAACGTGATGGTATATGCTCTACAACATAACGAGAAGCACCAGCTAATTCAACAAATTGAAGTAATATTTCAAGTTCAGATTCTGAAATGACACCGTGCAAAAGATCACGTAAATCTGTTTGTTTAAACACTACTCCTTTGACTTCGCTTTGTTTATCATGTGAGTTAATTAATAAATGCTTAGCGTATTCAAGTGTAGCAAAAGCCGAACCTGCTGCATGAACCTCAGCACGTCTGGCATATTCTAAAGACATTTGAAATACATGAGATTGTACTTCAGTTAGAGTAGTCAAAGGTCTTGAATTGATTAACAATCCCGTCTTTGTTACGACTCGTGTTAAATCACCATTAGAAATTAGAGCGCACTTTGAATCAAGATGACGCTGAGCTAATTCTACACCAAGGATTAAATCTGAGCGAGTGATATTCAATCACATGGAAATTAGTGTAATGTTACATGATTCGTAACAAAATCCCAAATTGTTTTTCCTATCATTAAAAGAGCAGCTCCAGTTGCACTGATACCCAAAGCAATTATTCTCCCCTTCCAAGCTATAAGCTGTTCTACTGCATGATGATCGGCATCAGTTCTAGCAATAAAACCATCCTTGGGTGACGTCATATGTGCTTTCCACTCTACGATGGCGTCTAGTTGTGTCTGGAGTGGCTTGAGCTCCTCGCGGTGGCTAGACTCCACTCGTTTCACACGTGCAAATAAACCGTCATCTGGCTCATAAACCACTTTATGAAGTCCGTCAATTTTGTCAATGGCTTCTCTTAAACTTCTATCAATATTTTGAACATCTTTTGATAATGTTTCAAAACCGCCATTAAATATGACTCCTTCTAATTTGTTATGAATTTCAGAAATGAGTCTTGAAAGCTCAATATCACTAATTTCTTCTGGTGTTCTTCTCGTACGTGACATATCGCTAGATAGTCAATGAAATCTTATTCCTAGATCTAGATCCTGATCTCCTAGATCTAGATCCTGATCTCCTAGATCTAGATCCTGATCTCCTATAGATCTAGATCTAGATCCAAGCCCACCCACCTCCCTCCTATTGTAATGACTTATTTACTCTTGATCTAGCTAGATCTAGCAAATTAAATAGAGTATTTAAGACTATTAAGAAAATTTGATAAAAATTAAGATGACTTAAGAAATTTATTTAATTTCTTGATTTAGTTCTTTTAAGATGAATTACATTTTAAATGTGAATTTCGATAAATCTTTATTTGGTTCAATTACTCCAAGCTTCTTTTCAAAAGAAACAGAAATAATCTTTGTTTCTGATTTGTTTGTAGATGATTACGTTGGAGGAGCTGAATTAACTCTTCAGGCTTTAATGGATTCAGCTCCATTTCCAATTGCAAGAGTAAGATCAAGAGAACTTACACAAGAACATCTTAAACAAGGTTTAGAAAAATACTGGATCTTTGGAAATTATACTCAACTAGATCCAAGATTGATTCCTTCAATTGTTGCTAATGTACGATACTCTATCGTTGAGTGTGATTACAAATTTTGTAAATTTCGTTCACTTGAAAGACACCAATTAGAAACTGGAAGTCCTTGTGATTGTGATAACCAACAACATGGTCAACTTATTTCTAGTTTTATGGCAGGTTCTGATTTTACGTGGTGGATGAGTGTTAAACAACAGCAAAAATACCATGAACATTTTGCTTTCTTAGCAGATTACAAACAACAAGTCTTATCAAGTGTTTTCAATGATCAATTTTTTAAATTGATCTCTGATTTACGCTCTACTCCTAAGGGAAATAAGTGGATCATAGTAAATTCTGAAAATTGGATAAAAGGATCTAGATCAACAGAAGAATATGCTAAGCTAAATCAACTTGATTATGAATTGGTTGACTCTATTTCCCCAGTTGATATGCTTAAGAAATTAGCAAGTGCTAAAGGATTAATTTTCCACCCTGAAGGAGCCGATACTTGTCCTAGACTTGTTATCGAAGCTAAGTTACTTGGTTGTGAACTTGATCTAAATGAAAATGTTCAGCATAAAGATGAACTCTGGTTTACATCAGAAATAAAGACTATTGAAAATTATCTTAAGGAATCATGCAATGTATTTTGGAAACAAACTACTAAATGTATGAAACGAGAATATACGCTTTCAGGTTATACGACCACATACAACTGTGTCAAACAGGATTATCCATTTGTTGAATGTGTTGAGTCTATGCTTGGATTTTGTGATGAAGTCGTAGTTGTTGATGCTGGATCAACGGATGGAACTTTAGAACAATTACGTAAACTTCAGTTGAAATACATGTATGAAGGAGCAGAAGAGCTGTCTAGTAATGACGCGGAGCTCAACTATGGATCACGACTCGTAGTAAAAGTTTTGGAGCGAGATTGGTCAGATCAGAATTCTGCTTTGTATGACGGTATGCAAAAAGCAGAAGCTAGAAAAATTTGTGAATCTGACTTTGTATGGCAACAAGATGTTGATGAAGTGGTTAGACAACAAGACTGGAATAAAATTCGGGAAATGATTGCAAATTTCCCTAAAGCAGTTCCCATGCTTGCTCTCCCAGTTGTTGAATTCTGGGGTGGATTTGACAAAATCCGTCTTGATATTACACCTTGGAAATGGAGAGTGAGTAGAAATTCTCCTCGTATTACTCATGGAATTCCTGCACATTTACGTTCACAAGACGAACATGGAAATGTAATTGCTCTTCCAGGTACTGATGGATGTGATCCAGTTGATGTTAACACTGGAGAACCTATTGTATTTCTTGGTTTCTTGACCAAAGAAATGGATGATAAACGTAGATTAGCTCTTAGTGGTAATCAACAAGCTTTATTTGAATATCAAAATTGGTTTCAAACCGTGATTGATAATGTACCTTCTGTGTTGCATTACAGTTGGTTTGATATTGAGAGAAAGATTCGTTTGTACTCAACTCAAACTGGAACATTCGGTTGGACTCGTCATTGGGAGCAACTAAATGGTAAAAAATATGTTGACAACGCAGAAAGTAACATGTTTTTTGATAAACCATGGAGTGAAGTAACAGATGAAGATATCAAGGTAAAAGCAAAGGAGCTAGCCGAGAAAACAGGTGGTCATGTATTCCACTCGAAATGGAATGGTCATAAAACTCCTTGGTTAACATTGAGAGGAGTAAATGGGAGCTCCAAAGGTAACACCTGAAGTTGCTACTCAAAGAGTAAAAGCAATATTTGGTGATACTGTTACTCTGAAAGTTGATACTTTTACGCGCATTAATAAAAAGGCACTTTTTGTTGATATTGAATATGGCGAATGGTGGTCATTACCTTCTAATGTGTTCAATGGTCACGGTCATCCAAAACGTGGATCTTGTACTGCTCTAGACAAAATTAAAATTCAAATAGGATTAACAAAAGCTGAACTTCAAAAACGTCTTGATAAATTCGAAATTGGTTTGTCTTTCATTCAAGAAACATTTAAAGGAAGTAATATCAAATGTTGTTTTGTAGATCCAGAGTATGGTGAGTGGTGGGCAACTCCATCTAACGTCATTCATCGAAAATCAAAACATCCAGAACGTGCAAAGATTGATCGTGTCAAAACATTACTTGCTCGCTATGGTGTAGACAATCCAACAAAACACCATGGAATTGCATTAAAGGCTGCACGTCAATCTAATAAATTTATATCTGTTTTACACTGGAAAACAAGCAAAGAACTTTTCTGCATAGGTTCATATGAAATTGCTGTTGTTCAATGGCTTAACATCAACAAGTTGGATTATGAATGGCAACCTGGGCCATTTTTAATGCCAGACGGTCGCACATATAGACCAGATATACTCATATTATCAGAACCATTTTCCAACATTTATATTGAGATAAAGGGTTACTTTCGTGAAGATGCTAAAGAAAAATGGGAATGGTTTCATAGCAAATATTGCAATTCACAACTTTGGGACAAACAAAAACTTCAAGAATTAGGTATTTTAGTAAAAAAGCGAACTAAGTTCTAGCTAGAATGAAACCTCAACGTATTGTCAACATTAGAGAAAAATTGCCAGAGATTGGTGTAGAATTAGATTCGTTATCTTTAGGTGATTTTTCATATATAGCAGAACCAACAGCTAAAAAAATGCGTGATCCAGGTTCAGAATTGTGGAAAAAAGCAGGAGCTTTTTTTACCCCAAATCTTGAACGTGGTTTACTAATTTATTCACTTATCAAAAAATTCAATCTTTCTAGTTATTTAGAGATAGGATTTGGTAGAGGATATAGTGCGATTTGCGCCGCTAAAGCATTTGCTGAACTTGGTAATGATGGACAAGTAATGGTTATTGAACCATTTGTTGATGATAAGCATATGAGTGTACTTGGTCAAGTATTTCCATCAGAGTGGACGAGTAGAATTCAAGTAGCTCGCGGTAAATCAGAAGATATATTACCAAAAATGCGTGACAAATACGAACTTGTATATGTCGATGGGGATCACACATTTTCTGCTGTTCGTTCTGATTGGGAAGGCGTTAAAGATTTGTGGTCTTGTTTTTGTTTACTTGATGATTGGCATATGGATAAAGAAACAGATCCTGGAATCCAAGTTCATGAGGCATTAGAAGATGTAGAACAGCCTGTAGATGTTACTTCTGAGCTCATCATCATGGATAGACGCATATTCCTTGATGATAGACAGTGGCCAGATGAAAAAATCAAATATGGACAATTACTCTTGACTAGAGAAGATAATTTGAAAAATCGTAATCAAGAAATTGCGTTTAAAGAAACATGGGATTGGTGATATGACTATCAAATTTGCATTTGCTATTCCTACACGTAATAGCACTTCTACACTAGAACAAGCTCTTATTTCTTTAGCTGGTCAGAGTTACAAAAATTGGAGAGCTATCATAGTTGATGATTGTTCCACAGATGATACTGTAGAAGCTATTGATATTGTTAGTCGTGAATTGGGGATTAAAAATAAACTTACTGTAATTCGTAATACAGAACGTAGTTGGGAAATTGCCAACACACTTAAAGCTCTAGAAAATATTCAGAACGATGAGATAGTATGTCGTCTTGATTTAGATGATTATCTTTGTGATCTCAATGCGTTAGATATTACAGCTCAAGCATATAAACATTTTCCTAATGTTGATGTTGTTTATTCAAAACAGCGTTGGTTTGATGAAAACCAATTAACAAATTTTAATATATCTGCCAATTTACCCAAAGGAGCAGATCCTTATGTTTATCCATGGGTAACATCTCATTTTAAAACTTTCCGTCGTTCATTACTCAATAATGTAAAAGATACAAATTATAGAGGAGCAGATGGTGAGTATTTTAAGCGTATAGGTGATCAAGCATTTATGTTACCTGCTCTTAAAAATGCTAGAGAATGGTTTTTTCTTGAATATCCATTTTATGCTTATCGTTGCAGCATGAAACCTGAAACATTTGAGTCTGAAGATGCTAAATTTCAAGCTTCTGAAGCACAATTTTTACGTCAAAGAGGATACATTGTTTAATTACAAATTTAATAAGAGGTCAAAATGATTAGTCAAGGACGTCGCCCAATGCCTGTAATTCCAAAAAATATTGGTAAACCAGGCGGACCTCGTTTTTTAGATGTATTGAACTATCATATTGGTACAAAACTACAAAAATTCGTTCACTGTAGACTTGATAAGGAAACAATGGAACAGATGTATCTTTCTGTTTCAGAAACTATTCAAGGTGTATTCACACAATCAACACGTGGTATTCACGAAGATGCTAGATGTTGGCTTTCACAAAAGATGTACGAAACGATTAAGATTGGCAACAGTGAAATTATTACGCGAGACGTTGATACATGGAATCATGGAGTCGTTCCAGTATATCAAAAATGTAATCTTGATCGAGTACCAGATAATGATCTTCGTTATATTGCTGGTTTATTTAACGAAGCACCATTTGCTTATGAAATTCTTGATGAGTTAAAACGCCGTGGCATACGCTAATTTTTCTAATGTAATTACTAAAGAAGTATTAAGAGCAAGGCTTGCTTATGCTACTGCTAAACTTTTAGTTCTTGGCGATGCCAGTGTGCTTACTGATGATTTGTTAAAAGGCGATATTGAGCTTGATAATAAGTTACTGTATGATTATATTGAGCATATTTTGAGTAAAAATCCTGGGAGTATTTTTTGAAAGTATTTTTTGACGGCGTTAATTGGGAAGCTGAACACACAGGTCCAAATTGTTTTGCGAAACGCCTTGCTATCCAACTTGGTTATATGGGTATTACACTTGCTGATCATGACGATTACGACGTTGCCCTAGTGTTCATAGAACCAACAAATAAGCTCAATAAGTGCAAACCATATATTCAGCGTATTGATGGTTTTTGGATGAAACCTGAACAGATGCTATCTGGTATGAATGATGGAATCAAACAATGTTATGACAATTGCACAAGTGTTGTATGGCAAAGTGATTTTGATCGTATCATGTCAATAAAACATTTTGGCGAAAAAAAAGGTACTGTAATTCGTAATGGTATTGAGCTTAGACCAGCACAAATTAGAAGTGAACAACTTTTAGAAATGCGAGCCAAATACGACAAAATATTTGTAAGTTCAGCAAATTGGCATCCGCAAAAACGTTTACGTGATAATATAGAAGCATTTCGTCATATTCGTTCTACTCAATATCCAAATTCATGTCTTTTGGTTTTAGGAAATAATCCTGATTATCGTGTAGCTGATCCTGGTGTATTTTATGCTGGAAGTATACGACACGATTTGTGTGCTGAGGTATATGCGATAGCTGATTGGATGATTCATTTGGCGTACCTTGATCATGCACCTAATGTTGTTGTAGAAGCTATCTCACAAAAATGTCCTGTTTTATGTGCCTTTAATGGCGGAACACGAGAACAGATTGAACTTGCACCTACTAATGGAATTATTGTAAAAGAAGATCCGTATGATTTTTCACTTGTAAATTATGATGATCCTCCAAGAATTCTGTTAGACAATATTCCAAAATTACCTAACAACTATAAAGCAGATCCTTCTACAGTTAATATTGTTGAAATAGCAACACAATATGCTAAAATCTTAAAAGAAGCGTGTTAAAACATTGCTAATTTGAGGGTTAATGCGACTTGTAGAATTTGATCAAAGTAGCTTATTACCACAAGAACGTTTTTACGTTAATGGATTTGAGCTTTTAACGCTTAATAATACCAATACTAACAAACGTATGGTTGAAATTCTTCGTAATTTGTGGGAAAATCGTGAAAATAATACTTTGCCCAAGGGATTTTCATGGGAACAAAAGATGCCTAATGTTTTTCATTTACGTCCTAATGTAAAAGACTATAGTGATGTTTTTTTACAATTTTTGTGGCACAATAACATAAATGAAACATTAGAGATTTTTACAGGTCGTAAAATGCATTTATGTCATGCACAAGTCGTAATACAGACACCAGGTCCTCCTCATCAAGATTGGCATCGTGATTCATATCAATACGGTTCTGAACCTTATGTTGGAGCAATGCCTGCAGCTGTAAAAATCAATTTTTATCCTCAATTTGATCAACCTGAACAGCGTTTGAAATATATTCGTGGTTCGCACAAGTGTCATGCAAATGATTCAAGATTTGATGCTATGCTTATTAAAAAGTATGAAAATGAAATACTTGAATCTTCTAATGATCGTTTACTCATGTTTGATTCTTCAATATTACATGCAGTCATACCTGATGCGCAACCTAAGGGTTCTATTCGACTCATGTATTCATTCGCGATGGAACATGAATACAAAAAACGATTTGAAAATAAAGAAAATCATCGTTATTTGCATGATGCTTACGAATCTTATATTCAAAGAACAGCCGATAATAAACTTGATGCAATAGAAAATAAATTAAAGCGAGAATTGAAGCAAGGTTATCAAGGTAGCATGTACGATCATTCGTTAAAATATGATGGAAAAATTAGTGCTATTGAAGATATTCTTGAAAAGATTCAATATGAGAAAAGAAAATAAATGACCTAAAGTTGGTGATAAAGTTTATGTGCTCTTATTGGAAAGTTAAAAACTGTTTTATAACAAATATTTGGAAATTTTAAATGACAATATCAAAAATTCGCGTGGGTATTGTTGGTGCAGGAAAACGTGTTCACGATATGCATGCTCCAGTAATCAACAGTAATTCAACTGTTAAAGTGAGTGGTTTCTGGAATCGTGATATTCTTAAGGGTCAAAAACTAACTGATGCTTTTGGCTATACACGTTATGCTGATCTTACCAAACTTATTTCTGAGAGCGATATTCTTGTTGTTGCAGTAAATTCTTCAGCACTTACGCAAATTGAAATGGAGTGTATTTCTCATCATAAACCATTAATGGCTGAGACTCCTGTATGGACAAAAGAAGTAGTTATAGCTGCCCAAAAGGCAAATATTCCATTTCAGATTGCTGAACAGACACCTTGGTTACCTAGTGAACAGTTCAAAATGCAACTACTGGAATCACGTGATTTTGGAAATCCACATACTGTAGTTAATGACTTTCGTACATTTGAGTACCATGGTATTGCTCAGCTTCGTCACTATATTGGGTTCAATAAAATTCCAATTGAAGTATGTGGTATGTCGCATGGCGTTCCTATGACATCATTTGTAGATGGAAATGGTATTAAACAACAAGGACATATTGAAAACTGGGATAGCGGTCAAATTCGTTTTTCCTCAGGTGAGCTTGCCATTTACAACTTCAGTTCTTTGTATAATCGTTGCAAGTATAGACAACTACGTTCGTTACGCATATACACTAATTGTGCTTCTATTTCTAATGACGATAACGAATTCAATATTAAACTTGGTTATGATGATGCTACAATTTCTTCTTTAAAAGTGCATGTTGATATGGACAACCCATTAAAAACAAAATCAATTACAGGAGAATTGTATAATGAAACTAACAAATTTGTAAAATCTTATGAATGGAAATCACAAACTGAAAATTTAAACGATCAACAAGAAGCGCTTAAAGTACTTTTTGATAATTTTGTTGACCACGTAATCACAGACGGTAAACAACAATTAAGTTACGATATTTCGCAAGGATGGACAGATTTTAATTTACTATGCGCTATTAGAGCAAGTAGTCAAAATAAGCGCTACATTTCTAGATGATGAAGGGTATATTATTAGCAGGTGGCACGGGTTCACGACTTATGCCATTAACTAAAACTACAAATAAATCACTTCTTCCCATGGGAAGACAGACAATCATTGAACATGTGTTGTCTACACTTTTATATGCCGGTATTGATGATATCATGCTCATAAGTGGTCCTGAACACTTTGGAGCAATGGCTCAGTTACTAGGCTCAGGTAAAGATTATGGTTGTCGTATAACATATCGCGTTCAAGATGCCGCAAATGGAATTGCTGCTGCTTTAGGCATGTGTGAAGATTTTGTAGGAAATAACAAATTTGCTGTAATTTTAGGAGATAATATTTTTGAAGATCCTAAATTGCCAGGAAAAATAATTTCTGATTTTATGAAATCAGACGATGAATATGGATTGCTTGTTAAGCAAGTACCCGATCCAGAACGATTTGGTGTAGTTCAATATGATTCTAATAATAAAGTTGTTGATATCATAGAAAAACCATCTTCACCACCAAGTTCTGACGCTGTTTTAGGTCTTTATTTGTATACACCATCAGTTTTTAGAGTCATTCGAAAATTACAACCTTCAGCGCGAGGCGAATATGAGATTAGTGATGTTAACAGTCACATGGTTAAACATCGAGATGGAAATGCACACCGTATTGAATGTGGATGGGTTGATGCTGGGACGCATGAATCTTATCAAAAAGCAAATGAAATGATTCGATATAGTGGTATAGAATATGATATCAAATTAGTAGCAATAAACAAAAAGGAGATTAAATGAGGATCATCATTGGTAACGGCAAAGTCACACAACAGATCCGAAAAAATGATGATGTTGTTCTTTCGCACAAAGATATTGAGATCAAAAATTCTCCATTAAATCTTGTCAAAGTATTAGCTAGAGCTGCTGCAGGTCGTTTACCTGAAGCGGTTATTAACACAGCAGCTTTGATTAATCTTGAACAGTGTGAAGCAAATAAAGAAGAATGTTATGCTGTAAATACACTTGGTGCGCTCAATGTTGCATTAGCATGTGACGCACTTGGATATAAACTTGTTCATATTTCTAGTGGTTGTGTATTTGATGGTATGGGTACCGAGAAACGTTATACCGAAGATGATGTTCCTACACCAGCGAGCTTTTACGCTGAGTCTAAGGCACTTGCAGATGCTTATATTCTTAATGCCAATTTAGACATTCCTGTGCTCATATTACGACCACGACAACTTGTTTGCGCAACACCTAATAAAACGAATTTGATCTCAAAATTTCTTGCAGTACCTCAACCAGCACGATTTATTGAAAGTGCTAATTCAATAACTTCACTTGAAGATTTTTCTAAGATGATTGATCATTTGCTTAGTGTAAATGCTACAGGTATTTATAACACTGCGAATGAAGGAACTATTTCACCGTATCAAATTGCAGTTAAACTTACAAAGTTAAATCCAAATTTAAACCCACAACCAGTTGATTATCAAGAGTATCTTGATTCAATTTCTGTTAAAAGAGTTAACACCTGTCTATGTATTGACAAATTAAAAGCATCTGGTTTTCATCCACGCACTGCTACTGAAGTCATTGATTGGTGTGTTGAGAATTATGGAAAATAGTGCGTACTGACTTTATTATTCAGTTAAAGAGATTTTATTGTTCATTGATGACATAAATTGTTATCATGAAAGTTTTGATTGCAGGAGCAGCTGGATTTATTGGATCACACGCACTTGATCATTTTGTAGCATGCGGAGATGACGTATGTGTCATTGATAAACTCACATATGCGGGTGATGTTGATCGTATTAAGAAACATCCTAAAGTATATGCTGGTAATTTTTGGTGTGAAGATATATCCTATTCACGTGAATATAGTGATTGGGTCAACAAATGTGATCCACAAGTCATTATCAATTTTGCAGCTGAGACTCATGTTGATAATTCTATCATAGACGCGCAACCATTTGTTAAAACTAATTTTGAAGGTGCTTGTGCATTAATGACGTTGGCACGTAAGCGTAATGCATTATATGTGCACTTATCAACAGATGAAGTATACGGTGTTCCTAGCGTAGATGCAACGCGTGGATTTGTAGAATCTGATCCGCTTAATCCTAGAAATGCATACTCAGTAACAAAAGCGGCTGCAGATCTGATGCTGATGGCAAACAAAAATACGTACGGACAAGAATTTTTAGCAATTCGTCCTTCTAATAATTTTGGACCTAACCAAAATGAAGAAAAATTTCTTCCAAAGTTAATTAAATGTCTTGTATCACAACCTGACGGTCATAAGACTGATTTTCCACTTTACGGTGATGGAATGCAAATTCGAGAGTGGACTTATGCACCAGATACAGCTAAAATTATTCGTGAAGCAATTGTTAATGGTACTCGCGGATTTATGAATGTTTCAAGTAGAGTTTCTATGCAAAATGTTGAAGTAATTAACAAGGTTAAACGTATTCTAAAAGACGAAGGAAAGCTCAGTAATCCTGATGCTGTTGTACATGTTAAAGATCGTCTTGGACATGACCGTCGTTACTGGATTGAATGTTCGATTGCTCGTGAAAAGTTTACTCCATTTGATAAAGCATTACGTGAAACCGTTGAATATTACTTTCAGAGGTTTGCATGAAAAAGAAAAAATTTTGGTATGGAATGTCAGAAGCTGAATTTCTAAAAGAAATGAATGGACAAGTTCGTGATACAGCATTTCGTAATATTCTTCAACAGATGAAAAATTTAACTAATCAACAAAAGATTTATCTTTTTGAAGCTCTTACAAAAGAATTAAGTGGATTACATGAATAATCTTCCTATTGAACAAATGCAAAATTTGCTTAATTTAGCTTTCGAAAAAGCAAAGAATGAACGTTTTAATGAATTAGAATTTCAAGTTAGACAATTATCATACGAAGAGCAAGTTAAACTATTTCAAATACTTGTAGAAGAACTAAGAGGAGACAAGTGAAAATTGCTTTTAATCGTCAACCAAGGCGTTCGCCATGGGGAGGCGGTGCACATTTTGCGACGGCATTTGCTGATTACTTGGTTGATCATGGCCATCAGGTAATTTATTCACTTGAGCCCAATATTGATTGGATCATTATGTTGGATCCTCGATATGAAGATGGCGGTTTTTCTGTTAAAAATATTCTTGACTATAAACAAGCTAATGCTGGTGTTAAAATACTTCATCGTGTTAATGATACTGGCGTTACGCGTGGAGGACGTGAACTTGATCGTATGATTCTTATTGCGAATGAAGCTGTAGCTGATCAAACAGTTTTTATTAGTACGTGGGTACGTGATTACTTTATCGGAGGTGGTTTTGAGTCAAAGCGATCACACGCAGTCATTAATAATGGATGCGATTCGACTTTTTTCTACCCTCTTCAACGGAGTATGACTCATTCTCCTTTGCGATTAGTCACACACCATTGGTCAGACAATCCTGCAAAGGGTCTAGACATTTATAGATACATTGACGAGCACATAACTGATTTAGACGTGCACTTCACTTACATCGGAAGATATCCCAAGGATTATACTCCAAAAAATACGATGGTAATTCAGCCGTTGTACGGTATGGATCTTGGTGATGAGTTGCGTCGTCATGATGTTTATGTTACTGGTGCACGTCACGAAGCATGTGGCAGTCATCATGTGGAAGGAGCTGCATGTGGATTACCTGTAATCTTTCACAGAGATGGTGGTGGAGTTATTGAGATGTGCTCACGTTACGGTGTTGGGATTAGTTTCGTAGATGAGTTTGCTGAAGCTTTAAAGAATGTTCGCGCCAATTATCACACTCTTCATCGACACACAGTAGTGACAGATTTTAGCTCTGATACAATGTGTGCAAAGTATTTGGAGTTGATGAAGTGAAGTTAAGTAGGATTAACAACTTTCTTTGGTTCTTATGGATCGTTCTTATCGTCCAAATAGGCGATGCGTGCGTTGCAAGTAATTGGAGAATCTTATGAAGATCGCTTGCGTTACCCCAGATAATAAGCGTGATTATACATGTGAGCAAGTTCTTGAGGGACTTCATGACCTTGGACATGATCTAATCGTGTCTGATCCAGGTAATGGTTTCTGCAAACGAGCGATGCTTGACGGTGATTTTCGTGAGGCAGCTGACCAATGCGATGCTATGCTTGTATTCTTTGGCAAGCAACGCGGTAATCGGCCTCCACGACGTTATTTCCTTGATCAGGTGAAGCTACCAAAGTCTCATATCGCATATGTTGACGGTAGCGAGTGGAGTTGTACTGGGTGGGAAAGCGGAGATCAAGCTTCCGCCGCACTCATCAATCCTATGCGTCGTCGAGGCGAACCTTGGATTGATGAAGAAATGCTTAAACGTTGTGGTTGGTACTTCAAACGCGAGTGTTATCCTCAAGATATTCAACGTGGTATTATCCCATTACCATTTGCGATGTGCAAGAGACATCATCTTGAACCACGACCATTTCTTCAGAAAGATATTGATATTTTCTGTTCATTTGGGCATGAGAAGACGGGTCTCCGCCGTGAGATTAATCAGTTTATGTCTAAAATGCGTGATAACCAAGGAATGAATGGTTTGAAGATTGTTGTCCAAGCTGGCATGTCAAAAGAACAATACAAAGATCATTTATGTCGCTCTAAAGTGATTATTGATGCATGGGGTGGTGGAGATACAAATGATCGTATGTGGGAAGCGATTGGAGCAAAAGCATTAGTACTATATCAGCGTCATAATGTGATTACTCAAAATCCACTAGAAGATTGGATTCATGCTGTTTCTTACAAAAATTTGGATGAGCTGTCTAATGCAATTACAGTTTTATTCAACGATTGTCATATTGAACAGATAGCTGAGAACGGGTTTGCTCATGCATTAAACTACCACAGCGCTCGTCATAGAGCAGAGGAGATTATGAAGTATGTCATCCCTTGATAACATTGCTTGTGTAACATATACTACTTCCAAATATGCGGATGTTTGGCCTATCCATTTTGGTCAATTACATGAATGCTTAGGTGGATTGAAAAGTTATGTACTTTCTGATCAGGGTTCAAAACATCTATTTGATTTTAAAGAACATGAAGTCATTGAACATTCTGATTCAGATCCATATTGGAAACAATTTACAGAAGGACTTGATAAGATTCCAGAAAAATATATCATCTATCTTCAAGAAGATTTTTTTCTTCATAGTCCTGTTATTCACGAGAAGCTTTTACACGTAAAAAATTTTCTTGATACTACCGATTATGATTTTGTTCGTTTGTTAAGATGTGGCTATGAAACTCCACTTGATCGTCATATACGTGATGGTTATTTTGAAATTCATCAAGATACAAGTGACATCTTTTCTATGCAATCAACAATGTGGAAAAAAGATCGATTTCGTGAATTGTATACCCATGTAAAGTCTGAAAAATGGTTAGAAGGTCGTCACTGGGAAAATGGATGTCGTGATATCAATATTCGTGGTGTATTTGTTTGGCAAGGAGAAAGAAAGATAGGAAAATTTCACTATGATAGCATAATATGGCCTGCTGTTTGTACAGGTATCAATCGTGGTCAGTGGAATATGGACGAAATGCCTGAAGTAATGAATACACTTGTGAAGAAGTATAACATTGATACAAGCATACGAGGAATTAGAAAACGATAATCTTGTATGAAAACTTATCAACAAAATTACCCGCATATAAAACCAGGTCAAACATGGATATGGGAAAGTGTAAATTATGTTATTTTGATTTTAGCTATTGATGAAAAAGAAGGTCCACTTGTTCAATTTTTAGAAAGTGGTTTAACATTACTTTATCAAGTTAATCACATTAAGTGGGAAGCCGTTCAAGCTCTTCCATATAAACTTTTGAAAGACGTTGAATAAAATATGATTACATTTTTAGGAATGTCTACACGTACAAGTGGAGAAATTAGAGGTCGACAGGTTGCTGAACGTCTTAAACAAGGATCTTGTTTCACTGATATACACAACCCAAATTGGCGTTTACTACAACAGAATAAAATTGTTTTATTTGTACGTACATGGGAACCAAATCTAGCAAAAGAACTCTATAGAAGAGGTTACATTGTTGGATATGAAATAGCCGATATGCCAGTCGGTGATGCTGTATTTCGTGGTGCAGAAGTAACTGATTTAAGTGCTTATGTACATAAAGAGTGTGATTTTTTTGTAGTTAATAACCGTGTACAATTAAATGATTTAGCACAAGTAACAAATAAGACTATTTGCGTTATTCCGCATCACACTGTAAATTACGAATCATATCGAAATCCATTGCGTCGTGTTGAACGCGTCGGATATGTGGGACTTCCAGAACAGTTATCTGCTAAGGAAGATATTGAAAATTTGTGTCGCGATAAAGGAGTTGAATTTATCTCAATACATCCAAATACACGTGAAGAATGTGTTGAAATTATGAAAACTATTGATGTTGGAGTTGTATTTGCTGATAGCGGGGATAATATTCGACCACGAGTTGTTGAGTTGATGAAACGCTATAAACCAAATACAAAACTCTCAAATTTTCAATCATTTGGAATCCGAACTGTTTGTACACCATATGAAAGCTATATTGAGCATGGTGGTGGTGCTACACGTTTTGAATCAACACGTGAAGGTATGTTAGAGAGTCTTAATTCGCTTATTAATGAAAGTTCAATTTCGCAATTAGAAAGTGATAATGCTTATATTGTTGGTCAAAAATTTCATATAGATGAAATTATTAAACGTTATGAACATGCAGCACGAGAGTTTATAGGATGAACTGGTTAACAAGTAAAGAAAGTATTAAACAATATCAAGAAGCAGTTAAAAATTCTGCATCTAATGATAAAATATTTGAATATTTTCGACGAGAACCTGGTATTCGTGAGATTGTTGAAGGTATTCCTTCAAGTGTTGGACATGCATATTACGAAAAGTTGCGAACAAAACTAGGTGACGAAGAGCTTGCTCTCATGTGGGAACGAATTATTGAAAATGATCGCTATGGCAATCCAGAGTTAGTTGAATTAATGCCTCATGGCTGTGCTGCATCAACTACAATGCGTTATGCTTGGAATGTCATAGACATGAATATACATGGAATTGTATTAGATGACGTTGATATTGTAGAAGTTGGAGGAGGTTATGGTGGGTTATGTCGTATGATATACGCCTTTCATAAACCAAAGAGTTATACTATTATTGATTTACCAGAAGCTCTAAATCTAGCAAGTCGTTATCTCAAATGTTATGATATTGACGCTAGAATGGTTTCTTGTTACGCATATAATGAAGAATTGATTGATACCTTCATAAGCAATTACGCGCTTACTGAATTAACAAAATCTGTTCAGAATGAATATGTGAATAAGTTACTTAAACGTTCTCGTTATGGATATATTACATACAATTCACAACCTCGTAATGTGACAAATCAATATACTTTTGATAATTTTATAGCAATGGCACCTGGTAAAACAGAGACATATAACGAAAATGTTAAACGTAGTGAATGTCAAATTCTTGTGTGGAAACCATCATGATGTATTCGTTAGTATTTGATTACAACTTAAAAACAGTAACAGATAGTGGTCGTCATTGGGCACAAGATGTTTACAAAGATCGTGATTATATTTTTTCCTACACAGCAGCTTCAATAGCCACTATATTACATCATAATCCTAAACGATTATATCGAATATACACAGATGATCCTGAGCTTATTCTTGATAAAATCAACAGGTACAATGTTTCTGTTGATTATTTAGAGGTTTATAACTTAGGTACAAAAATACATGAGTGGCAACAGCATTCATATTCATTTTGGCCTCTTGTTAAAATTGTAGAGATGAATCATGATGGAAAACAGCATTCTTTAAAACTTGATAACGATCTCACATGTTTAAAACCTATTGATGATCTTTTGTTGCATAAAGGTGCAATTGCTTGGAAATTTGAAAGAAAGTGTTCTGCAGGTCGTGAATATTGGGGCGAAAGAAAAGCAGCTCGTTTAGGTCTTGGAACAGAAGATTTTCCAATATACAATATGGGCGTTTTAGGTTTAAGTCCTGAATTCCATCAATACTCAAATGAAATTGTAGACTATTGTCAGAAATTAATATCTGTAGACATTTCTGATGTTTCTTATTTTCCAGATGCTCCTAATAAAAAAGCAAATATTTGGAATGCATCAGAACAAACTGCGGTAAATTATTTCTTTCATTGCCGTCAAATTCCAATTTTAGAAGCATACCCATGGTTTATGCATCACTGTTATGAAAAAACAAAACAAGGCGTACTTGATTCTGCAGCTTATCTTTTAAAGTAATGAACATGATTAAAAAGTGTGCAATTATTCTTGGAGGTGGTGGATTTATTGGTTCTCACTTATCGAGTCGTTTAATTTCCGAAGGATATGAAACGATTATTGTTGATATGAAAGCGCCCGAATTTCGCGATTTGCTTCAAGGTGAAACGTATATAAATGCAGATCTTAGAGATTCATATGTTGCAGACAATCTTGCAAGACTTAACATAAAGGAGTGGTTTTCTTTTGCGGCTGATATGGGCGGCGCGGGTCATGTATTTACTGGAGATAATGATGCAGACATTATGTCAAATAGTACATCAATCAACATTAATGTATTGAATGCTTTGACAAAATATTCTCGTGATACACGTGTATTCTGGAGCTCAAGCGCTTGTGTCTATCCAGAACACAATCAAAAAGATTCACAAAATCCAAATTGTGAAGAAAGTTCAGCATGGCCTGCTGATCCTGATTCACGTTATGGTCTTGAAAAATTATTTAGTGAACGTCTTTATGATTCATTTGCAAGAAATAAGGGAATTGAAGTACGAATTGCACGTTATCACAACATTTATGGAGAAATGGGCACATATCAAGGCGGTCGCGAAAAAGCACCTGCAGCCCTTTGTCGTAAAGTAGCTCTTGCTAAAGATGGTACTTCAATTGATATTTGGGGTACTGGTCAACAAACAAGAAGCTTTTTGCATGTTAGTGAATGTGTTGAAGGAACTCTTCGTTTGATGCGATCTGATTTTCAAGGTCCTGTGAATATTGGTTCAACCGAGATGGTTACAATTGATGAATTAGCAAATATGGTAATTAAAATCTCTGGAAAAACACTTGCTTTGAATCATATTAGTGGTCCTATTGGTGTTAATGGTCGTGTATCTTGTAATACATTAATTAGAGAAAAACTTAATTGGGAGCCAACATCAAAATTAATGGACCATTTACCAAAAACGTATCATTGGATCAGAGAAAAATTGGGAGTATAATGCAGTAGTATCTGATATATGAGATTCTTTAAGCAACGAATTGATACACAAGAAAATATTTCGCAATTTAAATCTGCTTCTCCATTTCCACATATTGTTCTTGATAATGTAATTGAACAAAATGCTTTACGTGATCTCGTTTCAAAGTATCCCAACGTTACAGAGAAAAAGTGGTGGGTTTACGATAATGCTCTAGAGCGCAAGTACGCTTTCAATGATTTATCTCAGCTTGATGAAGCATTTCGTACATTTTTTTCAGAAGTAAATTCTAAAGAATTTGTTGAACAATTACAAAATCTATCAGGAGTAACAAATTTAATTCACGATGATGCTTTACGTGGTGGTGGTCTACATCAGATTGTACGTGGTGGAAAATTAGACGTACATGAAGATTTTAATGTTCATCACGAACTTAAAGCATTTCGTAAATTAAATCTTATAGTCTATTTGAATGAAAATTGGAACGAATCTTGGCATGGAGATCTTCAACTTTGGAATTCTGATATGACGCAATGCGAAAAAACAATTTTACCGATTTTTAATCGTGTAGTTATTTTTCGTACTGATATGAAATCAAATCATGGACATCCTGATCCACTTGCGTGTCCTGAAGGAATGACTAGAAAATCGCTTGCTACGTATTTTTATGTTCCTATGTCGGAACTTGAATGGCAAGAACATACATCTATCTCTACTCAATTTAAACGTCGACCACAGGATGAGTTAGATTCAGAAGTTGAAGAACTTCGAATTAGACGAAATAAAGGTCGTTTAGCAGATAAAACAACTTGATATCAAAATGAAAGTATACGCTTTACCAGCTGAAGAAGACTGGATTTGTGATCAACTTGTTGAAGACTTCAAGTCTGAATGTTTTGATATTTTCACTCCAAATTCAAATAATGCCGATATTTTATGGTTGTTAAGTGATTGGAAATGGAAATCAATTCATCCTAACATTTTGAAAACTAAAAAAGTTGTAACTACTGTACATCATATTGTTCCTGAAAAATTTGATAAAGAAGCTCGTATTGATTTTTTAACACGAGACAATGTCACAGACATATATCATGTTTTTAATCAACGAACATATGACTTTATTCGTGCACTTACAACAAAGGAAATCAAATTTATTCCATATTGGGCAAATGACAAACGCTGGGTACTTGGTTCATCAACAAAACAACAACTTCGTGAAAAGTATTCACTTCCTAACGAAGGATACCTTATTGGGTCGTTTCAGCGTGATACAGAAGGTCATGATCTGAAATCTCCTAAACTAGAAAAAGGTCCTGATTTACTCGCAGATTTTCTTATAGCAAAGTACCAACAATGGCAAAAAGATTGCCGAAGTAAAATGCTTCAACCTCATGTGGTACTTGGAGGCTGGAGGCGTCAATATGTCGTCAGTAGACTTAAAGCAGCTAGTGTTCCATACACTTATTTTGAACGCCCGCCACAGAAAATACTTAATGAGTTATATCAAACACTTGATCTGTATCCAGTAACTGCCAGATATGAAGGTGGCCCACAATCTATTATTGAATGTGGATTGCTTAATGTACCAGTAATTTCAAGACCAGTTGGAATTGCTGAACAAGTTTTACCAACAACAGCAATTAATGAAAACATTATGCTTGCTTATCCTGCAATTCCAAACATAGAAAATATGAAGATTTCTAATGGTAGTATGAACTCTTATAGATTAATGTTTGAGAGCTTAAAGTGAAAAAATTACAACATTTAGCAGAATTACACAAAACAGACAAAGCTGAACACGGTTATTGTGATGTTTATGAAAAACATTTAAATCATTTACGTAATCAACAAATTAAAATATTAGAAATCGGTGTATTTTATGGTGCTAGTTTACGTATGTGGCGTGATTATTTTCCAAATGCAATAATTCACGGTATAGACTTAAACATACAGCGTTGTGGAAATATAGAAAATGTTTTTCTTCATCATATTGATGTTGGTGATACTACACAGCTTGAAAAATTTTGTTTAGAGCATGGACCATTTGATTTAGTCATAGATGATGCTAGTCACACTATGAAACATCAGCAAAAAACATTCAATTGTATTTGGCCTCTATTATCAAATGATGGAATCTACATCATAGAAGATTTACATACGAGTTTTTTTCCAAAATTAGATGGTCATAGTGCAAATGCTATAGAAGAACATAATAAAACTACAACTTACAAAATGGTTGAAATGTTAAAAGAAAGAAGAAGCTGGTCAGGACGATATACAAAACAAGAGACTTATGAACATCTTCTACAGATGGTTGAAAAAGTTACAATATGGGTACGTAAACCTGCTAATTTTTCTCATGAATTAACATCCAATGATAATAGCGCAACTTGTTTGATTAAAAAGAATAGAAAATGAAGGGTAAAATCATTCGTTATGGAATAGATGATAGAGATCATCTTGTTCATTTTCACAATAAATTTTATGCGCAATATGCACCTAATGCAATTCAAGATGTGCATATGACACCTCAAATACTTGGAAAGAATTGGTCTTGTTTTTTATATGAACGTGATGAAAAACATTTTCTGTGTTTCTTTGACGGAGATGACGGCTCAGGTGGAACGCCTTCAGATTGTAAACTTGTTTGGTCTCGTTTTCAAAATTTGATTAATCATTATCAAATACATGATTATGCTATCTTTAAAATTCAACACACTCCGTATTCTGAGCACCGCGAATTTTATCCTTTTAAATATGATGTTTATCCACTTGCATTAATGACAAATGATCCGTCGCGTGTGTTTAAACTTGCTGACGAGATGAAACCCAAAAAACAAGATATTGATGTACTCTTCGTTGGAGGAAAAGTACACGATCACAATAAACCATATTGTTGGCCAAAGCATCGTAATACCAACCAACATTGGCCTACGAATCGTAAAATTGGTTATGGTAAATTACTAGACATTAAAGAACGTAGAAAAGAACTTAATATTGTTGCAATAGATCATTTGTTACAGCACGGAGATTACTATGATTTAGTGAATCGTTCTAAGATTTGCTTAGATTTTCCTGGTATTGGAGTGTCTAGTCGTAAATTCTATGAATTTCTTGTATTAGGTAAATGTGTTCTTGCACTTCAACAAAATAATTGTTGTTGGCCTCTTGAACAAAATAAACATTATTGGTCTCTTGGAGAAGATTTTAATTACGATTTGCTTGAAGCACGAATTGATTTTCTTTTGAAAGAACCAGAGCTTCGTGCTACATTAGGTCATAATGCAGCTGCTCTTAGACCATTTATGTCATTTGAATCTGTAGGAGATTATGTGATAAAAACTTTTGAACAATTTGTTAACCATAATCTTGATGACACTATTGACTTACATCGAATAAAATACAAATGAAAAACAATGTTAACAATTATACATTGCATAATGAACCCTTAGAACAACTACATGTTGTTCCAGAAGATGACATAAAATTAAAAAAAATACGATACTGGTGTAAAACTCCAGGTTGTTTTACAAATTATTTTACTGGGGCTCGTGCTACAAGCTCGTTAATACATTTTGGTTCTGAAGTCGAATGGTATGAGTTATTGGTAGAATTGATACATAGCCTTCAAATTCAACTAAATGAAGATATTGGTACAGATTCATATGAATATTCAATTTACGTTGGTTTTGATACGTTAAAATATTTGTCCCAGACTTCTCTATTTCGATTAACAGCAGATAACGATTGGAGTAAAGCAAAAATAATAACAAAAGTAGGAACTTTGAAAAATATTAAGCTTTATGTTGATCCTACGCTTGATTCTATTGTCAAATTGATAAATGACAATCCTAATTGCTACATTGAGGGAGAAATAATCTTAACAGTCTAAGAGTTAGAATAATGTAAGTTTAATAGTATCATTAAACTATGAATATTTTTGTACTTTCTGAAGATCCAATTCAGGCAGCTAAATGGCAGTGTAATAAACATGTCGTGAAAATGATTTTAGAAACTGCTCAATTGCTTTCAGCAGCTCATCCATCTCATATAGCTCCTTACAAACATACTCATGTAAATCATCCATGTTCAAAATGGGTACGTGAAAGTATAGACAATTACAAATGGTTAGTGACACATGGTCATGCTCTGTGTAACGAATATACACAACGTTATCGAAAAATTCACAAAACAACTTCAGTTATACAATGGTTAGATGCTAATAAACCTGCATTACCTTCAATTGGTTTGACTCCATTTGCTCGTGCCATTAAAGATGAAAAATTACATTTGTATGATGACACTGTGCAAGCTTATCGCGCATACTATATTCAAGATAAAGCTAAAATTGCTAAATGGGCTCCGTTAGCCGATCCTCCACCATGGTGGCCCTTAAATGAATAAAATATGAAAAAAAATTCAATTGCTTGTATTGGAAATGGTTTTGTAGGTGGTTCATTAACAACAGTAATGAGCGAACATGGATTTAATGTTTATGTCTTTGATAAAGCTGGTAAGTTAGCTCCAGGTGGTCAAAATACAACACCTGGAATTTATCAAGGTAAGCCTTTTACAAGTATTCATGATTTAGTTATAGGTTGTGAACATCCAAACGTCAAGGGTTTTACAGGTGTTTATTTTGTGTGTGTACCAACTCCAATGTATGAAGATGGTTCATGTGATCTTAGTATAGTGGAGAGTGTACTCAATGAGTTATCTGAATTACCTGGAGAACGCATTGCAGTTGTTAAGTCAACAGTTCCACCTGGTTCTACTGAGCGTTGGAATAAAATGTTTGAAACTAGCGGTCTTCATGTCATTTTTAACCCTGAATTTTTGACTGAGGCCAATGCATTAGAAGATATGCGTAATCAAAACCGTATTATACTTGGAGGTCCAAGACCTTATATTAACAAGGTTAAACAAATTTTTCAAACAGCTTTTCCGCAAGTTCCGCTTATTAAAACAAGTTCATCTACTGCAGAGATGGTAAAATACTTAACAAATTGTTTTTTAGCAACAAAAGTTGCATTTGCTAATGAAATGGCACAAATATGTGAGATGCTTGATAATCAAGGTCTTAATATTGATTACGATAAAGTTGTTGAATATGCTAAACGTGACGTTCGTCTTGGCGAAAGTCATTGGGCAGTTCCTGGTCCAGATGGATATAAAGGATATGGGGGTCACTGTTTTAGTAAAGATATCAATGCTTTAATGTTCGTAGCTCGTGAGCTTGGTATTGATCCAAAAGTTATGCAAGCAGGATGGGATAAAAATCTTGAAGTTCGTGAAAGGAGAGATTGGGAAGAACTTGTTGGTAGAGCTGTTAGCAAAAGAAAAATTCAATAATGTTACAAAAATTTGTGTCTGTACCTCAGATGGTTAGAGGACCGAGCTGTTAGAATTCGGGTGCCATGGGTTCAATTCCCATCAGACACGCTATACTTAAAAAAGGAAAAAATCTACTATGTGTAATTTGCTAATGCAATAATCAATTTGCAAGAGGTCCTCCTTTCAAATGAATTTCATTTCATTTGATGTTAATATTTGGAGGATAATATGATAAAGTTGAATAAAAAAGTAGCTTTTAAGCGTATGGTTAATTTGTGTGGCAATTGGAATACATGGTCACGTAATGAGCATATTGCATATGGTCTTATTAGAGGAATTGATTATGAACGTATGGAAAAATATGCAAATGATTGCCCATGTCATTCAAGCATAGCACGAATTCTTTGGAAATTAAATATTTGGGAAGAATATCCATATGTTGAAGATAACACAGGAATATTCAAATCTGCTCCAATACGTTGTTATGAAGAAGTGCATATGCTGGTTAGATGGAATAGAAAACCAATTTGCATTAAAAAAACAATTGATAGCGAGGCAGCACAATGAAAATTCAATGGGCTATGAATCCTCTTAAAACAGCTATAGTGCTTGATAAAAATGATCAAGAAATTTTACGTGAAAGATTAAAATTTGAATATTTACATGATCTAGAAGATGAAACTACTGTAGACGAAGCTGTTCTTGAGCAATGGTTAAATGAAGCTGTTGTTAATTATTCAAATATGCTTCTTGATGTTCACGAAGGAGATTGCACATGTGTACCTTGCGGATGTTGCAAGTGTTATGCTGAGAGTCTTATGGAGATTGATACAATCAAAGGTCTTGGTAAACATCAAGCATCAGTTATTAAACTTGCTTTTTCAACTGTTGATACTATTGATGATGCTATCATTTTTTTAGAGAATTCTAAACCTGTGTATCGCTATAATCCAAATTGGCCTAAATCTGAATGGGAAAAAAGTGTTCCAAGATGGTTACAAGAAGCTCAACAAGCAAAATTATGGCTGATTGAATATCGTAATGAACATTTTAAATCAGGTGTATCATGAAATATGAAAAAATATACTTGATTACTCGTTCAGATTTAAAACCTGGTCAGCAAGCTGTACAAGCTGCACATGCTCTTACGGAATTTATTTTTGAACATCAGCAACAAGCAAAATATTGGAAAACATATTCTAATACTATTGTTATGCTTGTTGTCGATAGCGAGGAAAAATTAGAAAAGATCATATTCAAATGTTCACAAAGAGGAATTCGATATTCTTCATTTTATGAACCTGATCTTGATCATATGCTTACTGCTATAGCAATTGAGCCAGGTGAACTGTCTTCAAAAGTGTGCAGTGGTATTCCGTTAGCATTACGCTAAATCAGTCTGATTCCTCTTGCATCCAACGTTGTGCTAACTCTTCTGATGTAGCAATCAGAGCATCACTTGGATCAAGAGAATCATACCACGATTTCAAACTTTGGACAAGCTCAGCATCCCCAATACCTTGTTGAGCTGTCCATCCTTTTGAATCAAGTGATTTTTTGATAGCATTTACTTTCATAGTCTTTTGCGACAATGGAGCTGCCTTAGGATTACGTGTATTCATTCCAGATAATTCAGCATTGGCTTCTTGCTCACTTGAGCTTCGTGCAGCTGGTACAGTTTTAGGTGTTTGTGGAGAATCAGGATATTGTGTGTTAGCAAATGATGGAGCTGGCATAGTGCGTGCGAACGCTGGATTTGCTTCTTTAAGACGTCTTAAAACACGTTCCACTAAGATATCCAATTTTTGTCTACTAATCATAAGTGTACGTATCTTCAATGTTAGGCATTAGCTTTAAGGTTTATGGGAAAGTATTCATTACCCACAGGTAAAAATCACGTTTCATATTCTGAATTATCCACTTGGATGTCATGTAGCTTTCGTCATAAATTGAAAGCAGTTGACGGTATCGATCTTGATCCTGGTGGTGTAGAGATGATCCTAGGTACCATTTTTCACGAATGTATTGAGGCACGTTTACTAAATGCTGTTCCTATTAGATGGGCTCTTATAGAATTTGCAAAAGAAAAACTTGAAGAAGTACGTGATGAAGAAAAAAAGAAAGATTTTGATGTTGAAGCATGTGTTGATAGAGCACTAGAAATGTCATTAGAAGCTATACCATGGTTAAATTCACAATTTCCTGGTTGGAGTCTTGTTGCTGTTGAAGAAGATTTGTATGAAAAGATCATTATTGATGAATTTCATCATGATGATGTATCCTTCAAAGGATTTATTGATCTAATCATTCAAGTACCAGATAAAAAAGGTAAATTGATTACATGGATTATTGACTGGAAAACAGCATCGCAACCATGGAATCGTAAAAAACTTATGGATCCAAAAGTCACTTATCAACTTTCGTTGTATAAAAATTTTTGGGCGTTAAAACATAAATGCTCGCAGAATGATATACGCTGCGGTTATGCTATAGCACTTAAAAAAGGAAAATCAGGAAAAATTTTCAATTTCATACCAGTATCAGTTGGTCCAGTTGTCTCTAAACGAACATTAACAGTTTTAAATAATTTTGTAGGTAGCGTAAAACGTGGAAAAGCAATCAAAAATAAAAGTGAACAAAATTGTAAATGGTGTGAATACAATAACACTAAATGGTGCCCATGATAATGTTCTAGAATTTATTTATATGGAGCGTGAGGCGCTTGAGTAAAAAGAAAATTGTTCTGATTTCAGATAATCTCATGTCTACTAGCGGCGTTGGTACACAAAGTCGTTATTTGTCTGTTGGTTTAGCATCAACTGGTAAATATCAAATTTGCCAATTAGGAGCTGCTATTAAGCATGAAAAATATGATGTTGAACAAGTTCATCCCGACATTGTCATAAAACCAATTGATGGATTTGGAGATAAACAACTATATCGTCATTTAATGGTTACAGAAAAACCTGATGCTATAGTCATTTTTAATGATCCTAGATTTTTTGTGAATCTTTTTGAAGTTCATGATGAAATTCATCAAGTATGTCCCATAATATACAATCATCTTTGGGATCAGTGTGAATACCCTCCAATATACAATAAGAACTTGCTAGACGCAGTTGACATGTATATGTGTATTAATCGGCCAACATATGAATTTTTACATCCAATCTATGGTGAAGAAAAAGTTAAATGGGCTCCTCATGCTCTTCCAACCGAAGTCTTTCATCCAATTAGAGAAAGTGAGGCTCTTGCACATCGTCGTATGACACTAAATGGCAGAGAAGATCATTTTATTGTAACGTGGTGTAATCGTAATGCTCACAGAAAGCGCCCTGCTGATGTTATGTGGGCTTTCAAAATGTTCCTTGATAGATTAAAAAAAGAACAAGGACATACAAAAGCTACTCTGATACTTCATACTGATCCATATGATATGGAAGGTCCAAATCTTATACATGTTCTTGAATTGTTCAAATTGAACGAAAATGTAGTCTTTTCAAAAGCACAACTTGATTTTCAAAGTATGAAAATGCTTTATGGTATCTCAGATACTGTCATTAATATTTCATATGCTGAAGGATTTGGACTAGGAACACTTGAAGCACTTTATTGTGCTAAACCTATTATTGCAGTTAAAACTGGTGGTTTAACAAGACAAGTAATTGATTATAGAGACGGTACTGAACATGGTGTGGCTTTACCTGTTGAGTGTAAAAAACTTGTAGGAAGTCAAGCTACTCCATATATCGTTGAGGATATGGTGCGTGTAGAAACTGTAGCTGATGCTATATGGAAAATGTACTCTATGGGTCCAGAAAATCGTAAAGAACTAGGATTAAAGGGTATGCGTTATGCTCATGAAGAATTTTCAATGCAGAAATTGATTAAATCATGGGATGACGCTATAGAAGATACTATTACTAATTGGCGTCAACGTCGTCCACGATGGACTAAAAGGATAATCAAGTGACAACACATATGACACCTTATAAGACATTAAAACACGATCTTGCGATCAATGGATGTCGTCTTTGTAATGCTCATATTTCGTGGTCAAGCGGCGGTTTCATCAAACATATCAAGTACGCGCACTCTGCTACAACATCACAATCGTACTATGAAAATGAAGTACTTGGTTTTCGTCCATTGTGTGAGTGCGGATGTGGCAAGAAAACTAAATGGCAATGCCGTGGCGGATTTTACCAGCGTTTTGTGAATGGTCATAACTACCGCGGGAAGACGAAAGCTACAGATATTACTGTAGCTTTAAGAACTGAGAAGGCTAAACGCCACCCGAACACAAAGAGATCATGGTTTTGTAATGAACATATACCTTGGAATACGGGATTGAAGCTTAATGATGATGTAAGATGGGATGAATCATGTAGCAAGCGAAATCGGACAAAATTAGCTTGGACAAATGAATACAAAATATCAATTTACAATAAGATAAGTGAAACTGCTAAGCAGAATTTTGCGTTAGGACTTCGTGTATCTACTTTTTTGATTGCCAATGATGAACAACGACGCAAATGGATTGAACGTGCTTGTGAAACTCGAGCAATCAATGGATTTCATTCTCAACGCGGTTTTGAGAACGGGTGGCATTTATCGATAAAAGACAATTGTAAATATCATTACGAAAGTTCATGGGAACGCGCTCGGATGGAATTGCTAGATGCTGATTTGACTGTTGTGGCTTGGAAAAAGTGTGACTTTGTCATTCCATATTGGAGTTCAGAGAAACAAAAGATAAGACGTTACACACCAGATTTTTTGATTACTTATACGGATGGTCGTTCAATCATTGAAGAAGTAAAGGGTTGGATAACTGCAGAAGTGCGCGATAAAGCACACGCTGGGGTGGTCTTTGCTTCTAAACGAGGATGGGAGTACAAACTTACTCGTAAAGTAAAAAACTCAAATACTTTTATGGAGATTTCATTTGTCTAAGCCGTTGATATTATTACGTTCTTCATGCCTCACGCTTTCGGGATATGGTCAACATGCACGTCAAATTGCAGATTGGTTGCTCCAGCTTGACCATGCTGGTGAGATTGATTTATTGTGTGATGCTTTATTTTGGGGTAACACAACTTGGATTGTTGATACTGAACGAGATGAATTAATCAAACAGATTATTTTACGTTGTAAAACAACAACACGTCAACCAGATGTAAGTATCCAATTACAACTTCCAAATGAATGGAATCCCAAATTAGCAAAAATTAATATTGGCGTTACTGCTGCTGTTGAAACAGATCGAGCACCATTAGCATGGTCAACAGCATGTGCAAATATGGATCATGTCGTATTTCCATCTAAACATTCAATGCAAAGTATCCTAAACCAAGGATGGAAACCAATGGATGATAAAGTGCATGTTATCCCAGAAAGTTTTTCAAATGTATTGCTTGAAAAAAATATAAATACAAGCTCTTTAGATCCACTTCCACCATTTACATTTTTAGTATTTGGACAAGTGACTGCACATCAGAATTTTGCTTCTTGTGATCGCAAAAATATCTTTAATACCATTAAGTGGCTTTTAGAAGAATTCGCAGGAGATAAAGAAGTAGGAGTACTTGTCAAGACAAATATGGGTAGAAATACCACGTTTGATGCATATCATACTGAAAATATTTTGGAGCAATTGAAGAAAGCCGCTCAAAATACCAAACCTAATAAGCAATTACCTGAACTACACATGGTTCATGGTGATCTTACTGATAAAGACGTAGCTAAACTTTACAAACATCCTAATGTAAAAGCTCTTGTTACAGCTACTCGTGGAGAAGGATTTGGGCTTCCTATTTTAGAAGCTGCTGCATGTGATTTACCTGTAATTGCAACAGGGTGGTCAGCTCATTGTGAATTCTTAGAACATGGACGTTATATTGATTTACCATACACATTGCGAGATATTCCACCTGAAAAAGTAGATAACAATATTTTTGTTAATGGTTCTAAATGGGCAGAAGTTTCAGAAATTGATTTTAAACGACGTGTAAGAAAATATAGAGAAAGTAATTCTATTCCACGACAGTGGGCAGTTGAGCTTGGCAAAATAATTCGTGACAAATACAATAGAGATGCTGTAATCTCGATATGGGATAATGCTTTAGGCAATTTAATACGAGGCAAGAAATGATTTATTTCGTTGTTTTGTTGTTATTGTTTAGTATATTATTGAATATTGTGGTTTTGCATCGATGGTATAAGCTTGCTCGCCTTGTACTAACGCATGAAGAAGCAATCGAAGAATGTTTGGATGGTATTAATACTGTTTATACAAATGTAAGTGTGATTTTACAATCACCACTTGCTACTAATGATCCCAAGGTTACTCAGATACATCGTGAGTTAAAATCTGCTCATGCTTACCTCTTAAAACTTGCTAATCGTCTAACTTTTGGATGGACAAATGAGGAAAATGCAGAGGTAGAAAGAAGTGACAGATAATCAAAAAAAGGCACCTTCCGAAAAAAGAAAGATCAAACGTAAACCAGGCGCTCATGATCCTTCAAAGATGTATTTTAATGCAGATACGCAAGCTGCAATCATTGAATATCAAGGTTTAGCACATGATAGGAAAGCTCGTGATGCAATTTATATGTCACGTATTGCACCTGCATTCACAGCCTTAGTTGACAATCTTGTTAATATTCATAGATTTGCAGCAGCTAATGAAACTATAGAAGAACTCAAATTTGATTGTGTTCATTTTTTGTTTGAAACAATTCACAAATTTGATGATTCGCGTGGAACAAATGCATTTTCATACTTTAATGTTGTTGCAAAAAATTGGTTAATAATTCGGACCAAACAAAAAAATGCAAAAGCACGTAAACTTGTGTCTATAGATGATGAAGCACAGATTACTCCAGTAGAAGCTCAGATTTTAGAAGAAAGTCAAATTAGTAATGAATCTGAGAAACAACCTGATGGAGTAATTTCAAATCGTATTGTAGAAATGCTAAATGAGCTTCGTTCGGATACAACAAATCCTAACGAGCTTCTTTGTATTGATAGTATTACACGTGTTTTTCAAATGGTTGATAATATTGATATTCTAAACAAAAGTGCAGTATTATTGTACTTACGCGAATTATCAGGTTTGACTTCTAAACAATTAACAACAGCACTTCAATCTATTAAAAGACGTTATCGTACTAAACGTGGTATCATTCTAGATTTTTGATCGATAATATCTTATTTGTATAACAATGAAAAATGATACTGATAATAGTAAAATTGCTGCTTTTTCAAAATTGCTTGATGATTTGAATATAAACAACAAGAAAAAAGAACTTTGGAAAGAAATTTATGGTCATTCATTGCAAGACAGAAGTTACGCACTGCAAATGTATGTAAATTGTTCCAATTTAGTATTAGCTGATCCAACTCAACATGCAATACATGGACCAAATATTGCAAAATATCTTGAAAGAATGTCACGTAGCAATGATCAATTACTCAAGTTGGCAGAATTAGTAGCTGCCGCCGAAGAAGTATCTGGAGAAGAAATGACAATGACTTCAGATGAAATCTATACACAACTTAAATCAGATTCTAATGATGTTGTGTTTATTGATAAGAAGAAAAAGAACAAATGAATCGTCATTATGGTAATAATGTTAATGAAGCAGCAGCTGAAGGCAGAGCATCAAGTGTTATGTCTGGTATGGCTATTGCTGCTGCTTCATTAGGAGAGGGAGCTGTTTTTCAACGATTTGTAGTAGAAGAAATTATCTTTGATCCAGCTGAATTAGACGAAGATCGTGTAGAAGATTTAAGAATCAAATATGGTTTAGGTCAAGCAGCATTTTTGAAACAAATGCCTCCTAACACAGTTATTGGAAAACTAGTAAATCAATCTGGTGCAGGACACGAACGTTTTCACTATTTGTTTCCTTTTTTACCACCTCATGTCATGTTACCAGTCCATGTTGGAGAACATGTTTGGGCTTTTTTTGAGACCAATAAAGCAATTGATTATGGGTTTTGGATGTGGCGTATCACAGAACCTAGACATGTTGATGATATCAATCACACACACGCAGATCGCAAATATCATGCATCAGAAAAAAGCAAATCATCTAAAGATAAATTTAACGGTGTAAATGATGCTCCACCTGGATTTGAAAATGGACCAACCTTTTCTAAAGATGGTGAAATTATTACAGCTGGTAATAGTGCCTCTTCAGCAAATGCAGATCCTAAAGCATATGAAAACCTTTTAAAGAATACTGATGCTGGTAAGATAGCTGAAATGGAAGCAGTTCCAAGATATAAGAAACGACCTGGAGATCATGTTATTCAAGGGTCTAACAATGCTTTAATAGTACTTGGTACAGATCGTATGGGTCGTACTGCAAAATTTAAAAAAGGAGATAAAGGAAAAATAGTAGAAGGTAAACCTGACAATGATCAAAAATATGATGCTGGCACTGTTGATATCGTTGTAGGACGCGGTCAAACAGAAAAAACATCAGGTAAAAAAATCGATAATTCCATTTCAAAAAAAGAAATATCAAAAAGAATATCTGATGAACAAATACAAGAAGGTGATCCTGATTTTGCTAACGATCTTGGTCGACTATACTTGTCTATGAAAACCGATCCAGACGGAAGTATGGAAATAAATTTTTCTAAACGAGTAGAAGCGGGTGTTCCTAGCGGGATCATCAAAACTGATCATTTGCGTATTGTAGTTCGTAAAACACTAAAAATGCTTGTCCAGCCAACTCCAGGCGCACCAGAATCAGAGTGTAGTGGAATAATTTTCAAAAATGGTGATGTTATTTTTACACCATCTTCAAAGGGTTATGTTTTACTTGGTGGAGAAGATGCAGATAAAGCTGTATTAACAAGTGGACTTCCTGCTGTTGGAAATAATGGTTTTGTAACTGCCGATCCTATTAAAGATACTTGGGGCGGTCAACATGGTATTGGTGGACCTAATGGAAGTTGGGCTACAAAAATAAAAATTAAATAGGATACAATGCCTTATACTGATCCATGTTTAGGACCATCTGGAGTTGGTGTACTTGATACCAAAGGTAACCTTACACAAGCAGCACGAGATGCATTTACCGAACAAGTTATTTTACTTCTCACTAGTGGTAACGCAAATGGTAAAGGAACAAAAATATCTAGTTTGCTTAATATTCCATTTCCTCCACCAAGTGGAATGAAATTGTTAGATCCAGATAGGTTATTATTACACCCAAGCGATCCACTAGCAGATCTTTTTTGGTTTGATCCAAGTCCATTTGCACCTTTAACATTTGATACTCTTAGAGATCCAAATGGTGGTTATCAAAAAAATATTGTGACCAATCTATATCAGCCTTTAATGAACGTCATGAACATAAAAGGCAATGCTATAGCTCCTCCAATATTAGATTATACAGGATTTTTACCTCCTGATATTTCTATTAAACTAACTTTACGTGATCTTCCAAAAATTGCTGCTGCAGTAACACCTGTACCTAATATACCAGCTCTTAAAGCGCTTGGTCTTGATCTTGGAAGTGTACCGGAATTTGCTTCTAATTTGAGTGCAGTAATTCCTACTCCTTCTATTCCTACTATACCAACTCCACCAATACCAGAATTTGAATTTATCGTATTTTCTGATTTATTCTCTGGATTAATGCAAATTCCTTTAGCATTATTACCAGACTTGATTACAAAATTTTCTCCTCCACAATTATTAGCACCTAATCCACCTGGTATGTTTAATCTAATTCTTGATTTATTTTTTGGGCAAATACTCAACTTACTTAAAAAAGTTGGTTTACTTGCTATTTTACCAAAATTATTAGTAGCAACATTTGTTGTTCTTATACAAAATGCAGTAGCAGCGATGGTTCCATTAGTGATTAGTCAAATTATTGGAACTGGATTAGTAGTGAAAACAGCAGGTCAAGCGTTAGGCTTGTAACAAGCTTGGTAGTTATAGTACGTGGCATCAAGCGCAATCAATTTTAAATCAGTAGGAAAGAGCACTATCACTGCTCGTAATCAGGAAAGTGATATTCAAAAAATAATTCCTATTGGGATTAGAACTCCTTTACGTTATGGAAATACTTCTTTATTTGAAATGCATACCGATTTGTTTGATCAAATCCGTGATAATTTACGTAATCTGATTTTGACTAACCATGGAGAAAGATTAGGCATGTTTGATTTAGGTGCGAATTTAGTAGAATTATCTACAGAACGTGTAGCTCGTGAAGATTATGACAACGAAGTTGCGGCTAGAATAGCATCTACAGTTTCTAAATGGATGCCTTATGTGTCACTTGACGAGTTAGTGCCACTTGACGACGATGATGATGCTCTTGGACGTAGCAGAACATCTAATATTCCAATTAGAAGATATTTGTTAACTTATAGTGTTCCAACAATAAATTCTCCTAAACAATCACTTGAGATCATTGTTGGTCTTACATAAACGACGGAAAGTATAAACTATGCCAATAGATACAAAAAAAGACACTATCAAATCTGTTCGACAACGTCGTTATCTAAACAAAGAATTTGATTCTTTTAAACAAGATTTGTTAGAATATGCACGCTCATTTTATGGAGATAAAATAGTTGACTTTTCTGAAGCAAGTATGGGTGGCTTACTCATGGATATGCCAGCCTACATTGGCGACGTTATGTCTTTTTATTTGGATCACCAATTTTCAGAACTTGATACAGAAACTGCAGTTGAAACTGAAAATATTCAACGAGCCTTACGTCGTGCTGGCGTCGACATTGCTGGTGCAAGTCCAGCTGTAGTGAATGTTTCTTTTTTTATTGAAGTGCCAGCAGCGTCTGAAAATGGTGTTATAAGACCAGCAAGTTCAACGCTTCCAATTATTGAAGCTGGTAGTTCATGCAAAGCAGAAAATGGAATTGAGTTTGAATTAACACATGACATTGATTTTTCTGCTGTTGACTCAGATAACAATTTAATTACGCCATATCGCGTAGGTGAAACTACAGCTACAGGTATACCATTAACATTCATTATGCGTGGAGATGGTTTGTGTATATCTGGTTTTAATACAAGTGAAACGTTTACATTTTCAGGATTCGTGCCATTTAGACGTATCACATTGAGCAATCCAAATGTTTCTAATGTCGTTAAAGTATCAGATTCTTTAGGAAACATTTATTATGGTGTGAATAATTTGGCAGAAGATGTAATATACAAATCTATTCCTAATACTGCAGACGATTCTAATAAGGCTGAATCTACATTACAACTTTTGCCTGTACCATATCGTTATACTACTGAAGTATCACTAGAAGATAGGGCTACGACGCTTATTTTTGGTGGTGGTGATGCAAACACATTAGAAGATGATGCTGTACCCGATCCTTCAGTTTTTGCTTTACCACTATATGGTAAAACTACATTTCCAAGATTAGTTTTAAATCCACAAAAGCTTCTTGACACAAAAACACTTGGTATATCTGCAACTGATACAACAGTAACTGTCATCTATCGTTATGGCGGTGGATTAGCACACAATGTAGAACCAGATACTATACGTTATGTTAATTCATTAACAATGACATTTGTTAATACTCCACCCGCTAACATAGCAACAGCTATCAGAGCTTCTGTTTCTGTTTCAAATCTTAAAAAAGCAATTGGTGGACTAGACGCACCAACCCCTGAAGAATTAAAAGAGCTTGTTCCTTTAGCAAGAAGTGCTCAATCTAGAATTGTTACTAAACCTGATTTAATTGCTCGTGTTTATACTATGCCTTCTAACTTTGGAAGAGCATTTAGAGCTACAGCTAGAACATCACCAAATAATCCTTTAGCAACACAATTATATCTAATTTGTAAAGATGCAGATGAAAAACTTGAATTAGCTTCTGACGCCCTAAAAGATAATTTGAGAGTATTTTTGAATAGTTATCGTATGATTTCTGATGCAATTGATATTGTAGATGCAAGAATCATAAATTTCAAAATCACCTATGAAGTTACAGTTGATATGGCTATGAATAAAAAAACAGTACTTCAAGCGATTAACACAAAGTTAAGAACTTTTTTCCATGTAAATAATTTTCATATTGATCAACCAGTTGTACTTGCTGATGTGCAAAATTTGATTTATAACACGTCTGGAGTTACTAGTGTTAATTTGATCAAAATAGAAAATTTGTCAGGATTAGTAGATGGACGTCAGTATAGTGATGTGTATCATGATATTCTTTCTTATACTAAGAAAGGAGCTTCAATTCCGCCACCTGGTGGAATTTTTGAACTGAAATATCCAGACAGCGATATCATTGGTAAAGCTATATAATGTTTACTAATTCAAATAAATTTTGAAAGCAGAGGAAGATTGTGTATAGATCAATAAAAGCTGATAAAGATGCGGAAATCACAGATCGTATTATCCGCGGAACCTCACAGGTTGGGGCTAATGTTGGTCAAGCAGGAACATTAAATCTTTACAAATTATACGGTCTTAATAAGACAGGTTCAAATTCTTTAAATGAATTGACTAGACTGCTTATTCATTTTGATTTTACATCACTTAGAACAGATTTAGCTAATGGTGTTTTTGATATTACATCACCTACATTTAACTGTACGTTAAAATTACACGATGTATATGGTGGTCAACCTACGCCGCGTAATTTCATAACTCGAATTTATCCATTATCTCGTTCGTGGGAAGAAGGAAGAGGTAAGGATATTGTATACTATCAAGATCAAGATTATGTAAATTTTTTAACTGCTTCTTACTCTAATGGTTCACCATCAGTATGGTTTGCGTCTGGAGCAAATGCAAAAGGTTTATTAGGTTCAAGTGATATTGATTTGATTTCAAGCGGATCACTTGGTAATGGTATTGTTAGTCTGTCAATGACGCAAAGTTTTATTAATGGAACTGAAGATTTAGAAATTGATATTACTCGTATCGTTAGTGCAACTTTAGCTAATCAAATACCTGATTATGGTTTTCGTATTTCATTTGATGAAACACAAGAGAATGATCAGCGCACAAGATTTGTTAAACGTTTTGGTTCAAGACATAGTGTAGATCCAAGTATACGACCTGAATTGGTTGTACGTTACGATAATTCACGTATTAGTCATCAATCTGCATTTTATTTTGATTCTCGCGGTACGATATTTCTCAACAACTACATTAGAGGCGTACCTTCTAATGTGGTATCAGGTTCTTCAATAACACAACTTACAGGCTCTAATTGTATGTTGTTAAAAATTTGGACAGTTTACTCATCAAGCACAGGACCTCAACAATATTCGTTGTATACAACTGCTTCTCAACATTTAGTAGGTACAAAATATATCGACGGCGTTTACTCAGCTAGTTTTACTGTACCATCTTCAGATACTAATTTGAAAAAACTTATAACAAATGCACATTTAACTAGTTCTAATACTCCTGTTCAATTTAACCAAGTATGGTCTTCATTTGATGAAACAGTAGCATTTTATAGTGGTACACTGCAAATTCGTTCTTCTGACTCAAGAGTTGGCTCTTTTAGACCACGTCGATATCAAATCAATGTGCCTAATGTAGCTGATGCATATGTTGAAAATGATGTTGTGCGTTTTAGAACATTCATTTATGATCGTTCAAATCCATTTTACAAATTTGTTCGTGTTCCACAAGATGAACCAAGTGTAGTTGTTGAAGCTCATTATTCAATTCGTGATGTTATAGCTGATAAAACAATCATTGATTTTGATAGAACGTATAATTCAACACGTATGAGTGCTGATGGTGAACATTTATACTTTGACGTTTGGATGGAAAGTTTTGTCCCAAATCGTACATACACTATTGATATTCTTGTTGTAGATGGTGCTGAACAAGAGATCTATTACGACACGTGTCCTGCTTTTCGCGTGGTACCTAACTAAATGTTAAGAGCTAGGTTAAAGATGTATGTTTAGGAAACCAAACTCACCTACACGTTTTAGTATAGCAGAATTAGCAGATCTGTCGCGTGGTACTACACGCACTGTAACATTTCGTGGAACAGATAATGTTGATAGCAATTATCTGTCTACTTCTTCTTTTGCGTATGATGCATATGAAAATGGATTAAAAAATACACAGCAACTGAAAGTAGATTGGACTAAATTTGAAAATCACACATTTTTCAATTCTGCTACTGCAAAAGTAAATGTAGCGTTTGAACGTGTTATTAACAATTATCCTTTTGACGGTTCAAAAAAGGATCTTGAGAGATATCTGGATAATCTTACAGGATTTGAAAAATGGATTTTTGATTCATTTCCACGTAATATCGGATATTTAAAATTTGATAATTCATATCTTTCTATAGCTGATCATCAAGGAAGTTTATTTCCAGACTTAGCAAAAAATAAAACAGGAGACAGTGTATTAGATCCTGTTACAGATCCATATACTGTAGAATTTTACATTTATCTTCCACCAGATAGTGCAGGTTCTCAAGTAGTATATCAGAAAAAAACTGAAGATAATGTTGGTGTTTGTGCTTACGTTAAAAGCGGTTCTTCAGTTTCTACAGCAGAAGTTGCATGGTCAGTATTTTCTGGTTCTTCTAATCTTGTTGTATCAGCTTCAATTAATAGAGGACAGTTCGTACACATTGCTAATGTGTATGATAGAAATGATACTGGAAAAGTTAAATTGTATATTGATGGAGATTTACAAGCAACATCTACAAATGTCTATCAATTTGAAAGCATTCTGACAAATAACGCATCTGTTACCATTGGATCTGGTTCGTCGTTTCTTCTTGGATCTTTAACCGTTACTCCAGATATTACACTTTCTGCTTCACTTGATGAATTAAGAGTATTCAGAGAAGCTCGCAGTCAATTGCAAATACAAAAATTTATGAATAGAAATGTATTTGCACAAGAAAATTTAGTTCTATATTACAAATTCAATGAACCAACTGGTTCATTAAGTGGAGATGAAACTTCGCTTATAAATTCTATTGTCTTAGACAGCTCTGGCAATGGAATGCATGCATACGTTAATGGTTTTGATTTTACACTTCGTTCCACAGGCTCAATAGCTGTTCCATTAACCTTAGAAAGAATGGATTTAAATCCTGTTGTATTTCCAGGATTTCAAGATGTACAAAGTTTGAACTCAAATCTTCTTACTAGTGCAAGCTTGTATGATCAAGATAATCCTAACTTAATTACTAAACTTGTTCCAAAACATTACTTGACAGATGGACAAGATTATGAAGGTTTGTTAACTGAAACAGGAGCTATTTCTGATAGCTTTGAAGGAGAATCTATTCCTGGAACAGGTAAAATGGGTTCTACTCAATTATTTTTGGCATTATTGTATACATGGGCCAAATACTTTGATGAATTGAAATTATTTATTGATGCTTTTTCTAAAATCCATTACGTAAACTATGACGAAAAAGATACATCACCAGATGCATTTTTGCCATTTGCTTTACGACAGTTTGGAATTAAAATGCCAAATCTGTTTTCGGATGCTGCATTTGCTCAATATAATGATGGCGAAGATGTTGATCCTTCGTATTCGTTAAATGAACATTCTTTATTAAGTGTACAAAATCAAATAATGCGTCGTGTATTGACGAACATGGGGGAAATAATTCGTTCAAAAGGTACACTTCACAGTATAGAAACATTTTTCCGATCTATTGGAATAGATCCACACAATTCTTTCAAAATCAAAGAAAAGGGTGGCCCAACAATTCGTTCTTTAGATGTTTCTAGAGAAATACGACTTGAACCTATGCAATTCCTTAGCTTTGAAAATGGCGGAGTTGTACAATCAAGATTTTTAAGCTCTTCTCGAATTGAAGTTGGAAATCCAAAAACAGTAGGAACTTTTGTTCAGCAGAGCAACACATTAATACACGGCGTGTCTAATCAACGAAGTGATGGACTATGGACATCAGGATCTTGGACATATGAAGCTGTCTATTGTTGGCCACATAAATCACGTGGACGCAACGAAGTGCAAAGCTTAATGCGTATGTACGCGAGCGCGTCTACGGGCGCTTCTGATAGACTATTAGTAAATTTGTTAGCTGTATCAGGTAGTGATACACGAGATCCAGCAGTTGTTCTTTATGCTAGACCAGGAACAGCTTCTTCTTTACAAGATGCTCCACTATTAAAGATGACAGCTTCTATAGACATTTTTGATGGAGATCCATGGTACGTTTCTTTTGGTAAAATTCGTAATGATCTTACTGGATCTGGTCTTGTTTCTTCTTCATATTTTTTGCGAATAGCGCGTCAGAATATGGGAACTATTACCGATATGTTCTCATCTCATTCTATGTTTAATGAAGCAGCTACAAACTCTTCTAGTGCATTTATGAGCTCTAGCAATGTAAATGAGTTAGGTGCATATTTCAAAATCGGAAATTCTACTAATACTGAATCTGGGGTTCAATTTTTAAATTCTAGCTCAAGTCTCTCTACAGATGTCCTAAATGGAATATTTGATGGCCAAGTAAGTAGAATTAAATTTTGGTCGAAATGTTTAAATGATGGAGAATGGGAAGAGCATGTACGCAACCCATACTCAGCCGGAGTATCTAATCCTAATATCAACTACAATTTTAGTCAACGTTTAACTGGAGCTTGGGAACGTTTACGTGTTGATGTATCATGTCAACAAGAAATGTCAAGTTCAACTTCGGCTGGAAGTATAACATTATTTGATTATTCACAAAATATTCATCATTTGTCTGGATCAGAATTTCCTACATCAACAAAAATATTGTTACCTAAAATGGTTGGATACAGTTATATTTCTCCTGAAATTGATGAAGCAATTTCTTCAGAAAAAGTTCGAGTACGAAGTTATCAAAATTATGAAAAAGTAAAAAGAACACCATGGGCTGCTACTGCTCCAGTATATGAAGTACCCAAAAATGAAGAGCCACAAGACGATCCAAGATTGTCTATAGAATTTTCCTTAGTTGATGCTTTGAATCGTGATATTATTACTTTATTTTCTACGATGGATCAACTGGATATAGCACTTGGTGCACCAGAAAATGAATTTTCTTCTCAGTACCAAAATTTAGAACACTTAAAAGATGTTTATTTTAATAGACTAGTTGATAAATTGAATTTTAAAGCATTTTTTGATTTCTTTAGATGGTTTGATAGCAGTGTCGCATATTTCGTTGAACATTTGATTCCACGCAAAACTGTATATTACGGTACTAATTTCGTAATAGAATCTCATTTACTTGAAAGACATAAAAAACAATATTTCCATTACGACATGTATCTTTCTGAAGCAAATAAACCATTGATTGAAGACCGTATTTTATTACAACAATTAGCTGGAACAATACGAAAATTCTAATTTAGATTGCTGGAGTTTAAAGAAATGGCTAAACGTATACCACCTTTTGATGATTCATTACGTAAAGATAGAAGACGTAATACATCAAATAATAGTACTGATACAACGCCATTTGACGCTTATCGTCAAGGTGTAGAGTTATCTAAGCCTTCTGATTTCACTCATGGTATTGCAAAAATTCATGATGGATACAATGATCAATCAGGACAACACGGCGTACCAGATTTAGTATTAGGTCAATCAAGACCTATTTTAAGAGATGATGTTTCGTATCTTGAAATGGCTAAATTTGATCCTGTAGCAAGATTTTATGATCCACCTGAATCAACTGCTGCTATAGAAGATGTTGTAACAACAGCCGTATTAAGTAGTTTAAACTATACTGTTGGTGATATTGCCGGTGGCGGTGCAAGCATCGTATTAACTGGTACAGGATTTACCGATGCTACAGATGTAAAATTCGGTACTACATCAGCAACTTTTGTTGTTGATAATAGCACACAAATTACTGCTACATTGCCAGCACATGCTGCAGGAAGTGTTTCTGTAACAGTTGTAAATGCTGCCGGAGCATCTAACGGTATCAGTTTTGAGTATTGGACTCCAACTCAACTCTCACCCAAATTGTGGGCTAGAGGACCAAATTATACAAGTACAGGAGGAACTGCAGGAAACTTTACAGATTCTGGAAGTTTAGCTGATAACCTTGTCCAAGCAAGTGCCACGTCCGTACCAGCCGAAGGAAATATTACACTTAGACAACCTGTTCCAGATTTTGATGGAACAAATGATTTTCTATCAAATGCAACTGCTTGGAATACAGCAATTGGTACAAGTTTTTTTGTATGGGTATTGTTTTATGCTAATTCCGCCTCATCAGATCCAGCAACATACCGTGGTAACCTTATAGGTGATGCTGGTAACGCTGAAATAGGACTTGATATTGGAACAAGTGGTTTATCAGCTACATTACTTGAAGGCGGAGGAATATACAGAAATTCTTCATTTGTAGCGTGTTCAACAGGTGCATGGCATCTTGGATTATTACAAAGTGACAGTACAGTCGTAGGCGCTGAAGGTATGATTGCTGTTGATAACGGATCGTGGTCTACATTTTCTGTTTTAGGCGGTTATGGATTTGCTGGTCCAAGCAATATGACAATTGGCAAAAGTTTTGAATCGCGTTATTTTGACGGATATCAAGCAGAAGTTGGTGTAGTTGATGGTACAGTATCAGCTGCTAATATTACAAGACTTCGTCAGTATTGTAATCAGAGATATGGAGTTTCTGTTTAATGAGTACACGTCCTACAGTAGAAGAAATTAACGCTATTTTACTTGAAGATGTAGGTTCAAAGGATGGTGTTATAGAACCTTTAGAACTTCGAGATATTGCTACTAGAAAAGTAAATCCTAAAAATGTCGCTCATAAATTATGTGGTGCTCTTGAAGAAGGAAATGTTAACGATAGAGAGAGCTCTGAAATTTTTGTTTCACAAGTTAGAATTGTTGATTTCCGAGTTGGTAGTTTTCCATTTGAAGACGAAGCTGATGTAGTAGAAGATATGTCTATTGCAAGTGAAACTATTTCACCAGATAATCGTCGTAATGGTTCTTTTCATGATGATCAAGAGGTTAATGGGGTTATTGTTAACTCAAATATGGAATCTGATTTAAAAACTGCTTTAAGAGCTATGCGTCCACCATCAGAAAATTATTTACCTCCCACATATATTCAAGTTGGAAAGAATGGTTTTGACTAATCGTATCTTCTAACTTATAGTAGGTCAATGTCACTCACATTTATTACACACAGTCTAAGACAGATTACACCTAAAACAGCAATTCGCGAACGTGATAGGCGTTCAGGTGCTTATCCTGTTAAATCTAAAACAGGAGATAGAACACGTACGGGTAGAAATAATATTTATTTTGATGACGCTCGCACGGTTTTGTATTTGACTGGTGTTAATGTGTCATATCCCACTACACAACAATTTGATCCTAACTGGGTAGGAAGTGATCTCACTGGAACGCTTGGAGACGTTGTTGGAAATGTAGATTCTTATGCTGTAGATCAATTTATTGTTCCATCATCCCAAATTGAGCTTGCGGGTCCTTTTATTGAATCCAATTTATACGAACAAGATGAAACAAATATTGTAAATTCTAAATTTATGACAGGAGCGGCTTATGGAATAGCTCCTGATAAATATAAATCTAAAATTTCTAACAAAACCGCATTAAGGATGGAATTTCCATTAAATACGGTATCAACCTTAAGTGTGGATTCTTCTTCTTTACATTATTTCAATCCTTCAATTGGCAAATTTGAAAAAGTAGTAGATGAAGTATCTCTTTGTATGAATGGAGGTGCTGTACCAAGCACATTTGCACCAATACTTTTTACTCCATATGGATTTCATTATTTACCCCTGTCAGATTCACTTATAAATGGATTTGGCGGCTCAGGTGGAATTTCTGTTGATGCTAAAAATGCGTATAAACGCATAACCACATATGCAGGAGATGGAAGTGATGCTCCTTTCTTTTCACCCAATGTAGGATTTAGCAGCATATATGTTACAGCTAGTTTATTAAATCCAAGACATGCTGGTCATACAACACAATCTGTCAGTATGACACCTTATTTATCACATCCATTTCTTTTAGAAAAAATGGTTGTTGAATTTCCATTTCAAGCAGGTCCTGGATGGTTAAATGATCGTTTTGGAATTCGTGAAGCATTAGCTAACGATCTTGAATACACAATTGATGCTGGTGGTCCAATGATCACATTTGCATTGCTTCGTCAAGACGGAACTGATGGCTCTCTAAGAGACTTGATATCAAGTGGAACTATTACTACGGCTATGGATATGACAACAGGGTCTTATCAAGTTATAACATCAACTTATGCAGGAATTGGTGGTTATAGTGACATTGTTATAACACCAGAAGGTGTTGGATATTTCATTAATCCATCAGTTGTAATCACAGGTTCTGTATTAAGCGGATCTGATAATTTTTACACTGGTTCAATTAAGCTTATTATGGAACCTCAAATTACGTCTCATGTATGGAGACAGCGTGTTTCTGGAAGCGCAGTATTTTACCTTGGTGTTGGAACTGCTAATGGTGGTCCTGCACGCTCAACTCAAGCTAATGGTTTAACATTTGGACCTATCGCACGTAGATCTTCAAAAAATATGGAATCTGGTAGAAGCATTTTAGGAAATCAATTTGCTTTGATACCACCTGATGAATTAGATGGAACAATTCATCAAATAGCTCCTATGGATACCCAATACGAAGATGGAGAACAAGATTCAGTAGCACCTCGTTTCTTTAAAAGCAAAACTTACTACGATGTAGTGTCAAAGACAATAAAAAGTCCGTACTTGCTATATCCAGAAGATCGTTTAGTATTTGCTCTTAGTAAACATCGTTCTGTTGGTGTTAAAGATGCTGCTAAATGGGATATCATTACTAATGATCTTGCTTATCCATTAAATCTTACATCTTATCATGATGTAGCAATAGGAACTGGATTAATGAAAATCACTTTATATGGTGATCTCATTAAAGATGATCATGAATTTCATGATACTTTGAATCAAAGACTTGAGACAGAAGAAATTTGGCAAGACATAGGTGAAGATCCTGTGTTAGATCAATTTGATATATCCTATCGTAGCGAACTATCAGGAAGTTACGTTGATCGTTTTAATGTCTTAAATACATTAACATATGCTAACGATGTATTAACACCTACATTAGAGTTTATTCAATTATACAGTAATTTTACTTCAAAAATTCAAGACAGATCAATATCAAATACAGCAGCATGGATAAAAGGAAAACAAATTTATGAACTTGCTAAAAGTTCTAAAAATGCGCAATTTATTTCTACTAATGAGATTTTCTGGGATACAAGACTTGTCAATCCAGTTCAAGCACTAAAAATTGCAAATGCTAATTTTGCTGTATGTGCTACAGACGCTGTGTTTAGTAATACTAGTGCTGTAATATACACAGGCACTGATCAAACATTATCAAGTGGTATTTCAAGCAGTGGTCAAGGTGTTAGTGAATGGTTTATGGGATTTCCATATGAATCTAAATTTGAAGATGTCTCTTCAACATTTGAACTTGGTAAAGATATTATGCCTGTTAATTTTGGTATTAAAACCATTTTTAGTTACAATGATATAGCATTTGAATTTGGAGATACAGTAAATCGTGCACTCATGGTAGGAAATTTTGGTTCAGATTCTGTATCTGATGTAATAACTCAACCAAAGAATGAATTCATTAAATATTTTTATGGAATAGGTGATGGATATGGAAAACGTGACAATCAGCACGTACGAGGACGCTTAGCAGGAACTGCAGGAAACTCTACACAAGTTGCTTTATCTTCAGCTCGTATTCGTGGGTGGAAATACGGAATGATCAATGGATTTACTCAACATACTAAACAGATATATCGTCGTGATCGTTATGGTCAACCACGTGATTTGTTAGAACAAAGATTAGATTCAAAAATCTATGACGAAGTTGGACTTGCGTCAGATGGAACCTTTAATGGAGTTGTTGGTGTTAAAACAGCACCAGTACAAGTTCATTTTTACGATAGTGAAGGAAAACAGACAGACGCACTCAAGACATTGTCTAGCAATGTATCTTTTGAAGCTACAAGCTCAGTGCCGTATATAGATGGTATATTTAGAAATCGTCCAGAATACGATTTTAGTATCTTGAATATCAAGAATATTGTTATTTAATGAATAGAAAGACTTACAAAAGCAAGCCTCAACACCTTGTGGTCGATCCTAAAACAGGAGAGATCATAAAAATAATTCATTCAGCAGATACTGAAATTGGAAATAATCAAATCGCTCAAAATTTAAAAGTTTTTGGTGATATTGTTTTAGATGGAAATATAAATTTAACTGATGGTAATACATTCATAGCTGGTGGACCGAATATTACAGTAACCACTAGCTCTAATGGACAAATTGTTATCTCTGCAGTAGCTGCTTCAGGGGCATCGGCATCAGCATCATATGTTACAATTGCTTCTGAGGGTGGATTAACGTCAGAACGTGTTTTAACAGCTGGAACTGGAATCAAAATAAATGATGGAGGTGCAGGTTCAGCTGTAACATTAAACATAAATGACGGCATTGTAGCTACTGTTTCTGGTACTAATTTTTCTGGTGTTGTAAAAGCCACTGGAGGAATTAGTGGTTCTATACAACAAACTGTTGGAGGATTAAGTTATTTAGTTGGTGGATCTAATGTTACCATTACATCTGCCAGCAATGGACAAATTACTATTGCAGCTGCAGCTGCTTCAGGCGCACCAAGTACAGCTCAATATCTTACATTAGCATTAGATGGTACTTTAAGCGCTGAACGTGTATTGGTACCATCAACAGGTCTTTTTTATACAGACGCAGGAGCAAATAACAATTATACGATAGGAGTAAATGATCGTATATTCGCTGCCTTAACAGGATCAAATTTTACAGGTGCAACTTCTTATAGTGCTCCTGCAACATTCTCTGGTGGATTATCTGGTTCTTTAACCCATCTACAAGATGGTACAAGTTACATTATTGCTGGAAGCAATATAACAATTGTTACTGGAAGCGGTGGTCAAATTACTATATCTTCAACAGGCGGCACTGCTGTTGGTAGTGGAGATCCTAATCCGCAATATTTAACATTGGCATTAACTTCTTCGTTAACAAATGAACGTGTTTTTACACCAGGAATTGGACTAAAAGCTACAGATGGCGGTGCCAATAGTACATACACGTTATTTGTTAATGACAATGTAATTGCTACTATAAGTGGTTCAACATTTACTGGTCCTGTAATTGGTGCAACAAATGGTGGTTTTACTGGTTCACTTACAAAAACAACAAGTGGTACTCCTTTCATAACTGTTCCATTTGGTAACATTATTAGTATTCTTACGGGCTCTAACGGTCAAATTGTTCTAAGTGGCTCTTCAGCTGATTCTACAAAAGCACCTATTAATGCTGCTTATGTTACAATTGGAAATGATGCTACACTAACCGGTGAAAGAGCATTATCAGTTGGAACGGGTATTATCTTAACAGATGCTGGTGCAAATTCTAACGTAACTTTAAGCATTAATAATGGTGTAATTGCGACGCTTAGTGGTTCAACGTTCACAGGGCCAATTGTAGCAGCAGCTAATGGTGGAATCACAGGATCTATTACACAAACAACAGCTGGTACTCCATTTATTACTTCGCCTTCTGGAAATGCTATTTCTATTTCAACTGGATCAAATGGTCAAATAATTCTAAGTGCTTCAATCTCAGGCGGATCTGGAGCACCGACTACATCTCCATATGTAACTATTGGAAATGATGGTTCTCTTTCGGCAGAACGAGCTCTAACAGCTGGCACTGGTTTGATACTTACGGATGGTGGTGCTAATAGTACAGTAACACTTGGGATTAACAACGCCGTAGTAGCAACTGTCTCAGGAACAACATTTACTGGCCCTATTGTAGGAGCTTTAAATGGTGGATTTACTGGATCACTTACTATTACTGCTGCTGGTACTCCATTTATTACTTCACCTTCTGGAAACATTATTACCATTTTAACAAGCTCAAATGGTCAAATTGTTCTAAGTGGTTCCGGTGCAAATATAGGTGCTCCAAAAGGAGCTCAATATCTTACACTAGCATTAGACCCTGAATTAACATCTGAACGTGTGCTTACTGCAGGTAATGGATTAACGCTTAGTGACACAGGTGCTAATGGTACTGCAACACTTGCAATTAATAATGGTATAGTAGCTACTGTCAGTGGTACCACATTTACAGGTCCAATTGTAGCAGCAGCCAATGGCGGTATTACAGGATCAATAACTGTAATAACAACTGGTGTACCGTATATTACAGCACCGGCTAATAATGCAATTACTGTCTCAACTGGCTCTAACGGTCAAATAATTCTAAGTGCTTCAATCTCAGGCGGCTCAGGTGCATCTGTAGGTGCTCAATACCTTCAATTAGCTTCAGATGCTACTAATACTAGTGAACGTGTTTTTACACCTTCTACAGGATTAAAAGCAGTAGATGCTGGTGCTAATAGTACGTACACGTTATCGATTAATGACGGTGTTGTTGCGACGCTTAGCGGTTCAACATTTACAGGAGCTATTTTAGCTGCAAGTGCCGGAGGCATAACTGGTTCAATTACGCAGACAAGATCCGGTACTCCATTTATTACTTCACCTTCTGGAAACGCAATTACTGTTTCAACTGGCTCTAACGGTCAAATAATTCTAAGTGCTTCAATTTCTGGTGGTTCAGGTGCTCCTACAACATCTCCTTATGTCACAATTGGAAATGATGGTTCTCTTTCGGCTGAAAGAGCATTAACAGCAGGAACTGGCATCATTTTAACAGATGGCGGTGCTAATAGTACAGTTACACTTGGGATTAATAATGGAATTGTTGCGACAGTATCTGGAACAACATTTACAGGTGCTGTTCTTGGTGCAGCTGCTGGCGGTTTTACTGGATCACTTACGCAAACTAGAGCGGGTACACCATTTTTAACAGTCCCAGCCAATAATGCTATTTCTATTTCAACTGGATCAAATGGTCAAGTTTTATTAAGTGCTTCAATTGGTGCACCTACTACAGCTCCATATCTTACACTAGCTGCAAATTCTACATTAACCTCTGAACGAGTATTAACAGCAGGTACAGGAATTCAATTTGTTGATGCAGGAGCTGGCGGTGCATTAACTGTGCATGCCAACAATAGTATTACTTCATTAACTGCTGCATTATCATATGATTCAACTGGATTTGGCTCATTATCCTTACTACATTCAGGAACAACAGTTACAACATATGATTCTGTTTTTAGAACACATAACATCAAAGGTCGTGTTTCTACAACAAATAACACAATCACAACTGTGTGTGCATTTCTAAGCGGCGCTAATGGTCGTTCATATGGTGTTGATGCATTTTTAATGGCGCAACATACAACTACAATAGAATGTGCACGTTGGAAATTATCTGCACATTATTATCGTACTGGTGGTTCAATGGTGTTACTAGCATCTGACACAGCTTTATCTTCAAGTAATGCTACATTGCTATCAGGTACGTTAACAATTTCGGGTGGAAATATTTTAGTACGAGGTACTGGTACTTCTACTGGTACATTTAATTGGGCAGCTGAACTACGTGTACAAGAATTAGGTTAAAGTGTTTGGAATTCCGTTATATGCATTAGTAAAAGCAAGTACACCAAGCGGTGGGTCTGTACCTATTGTGTCAGCTGTGTCATACGACGTTGTTGATACGTCTGGCGGCGGGCAACGTGTTGTTGTAACGGTTAATAGTTCTACGGGTTGTACTGCAATTTCAGCCGGTGGTGTTGCATTTACATCATTTGCGATTGATGATGCGACGCATGTTAGTGGAATTCCTGGCGCCCGAGCAGCTGGTACAGTAGATGTTGTTGTGACTAATGCTACGGGTCCAAGTACAACCGGAACTAATTTAATTGAATATTTTACACCTTTGAGCTTGACACCTACTTGCGCGCTCATGTCTGGAAGTTATGCTGTCGTTGGTACGCAAGGAGTTGATGCCATAGGAACATGGACAGATTCATCTGGAAATGGTAATGATTTAGTGTCTGATGGTGGTATTTCTGCTCCAGATGCATTAAATGGCGTCCCAGACTTTGTAGCTGCAAATTCATTGCACTTAGCATCATTACAATATTTGGCATCGTCAGGTGGTTCTCCACCTGATCTTACTACACTTGCAGCAGGTACTTTAATGACATTTTTAGAACCTGATTTATCATCTGGCGCATCAACACCAACGTCATATGAGGATGGTGTAATTGCAGGTGGTTATGCATCAGGTTTAAATTTATGTTACAATGATGATGGTATTACAATGCAAGCATATGATGAAGTTGCAGCTGCTTATATTCGACCTACTGAAGTTGCAGCTGCAACTGGTCAACGGCATTTTGCAACTGCTAGATGGAATACATCAACTTGGGGATGTAAAGTTAATTCAAATGCATTTTCAAATGTAACTGCAGATGCAACGGCACTAGCAGATGGTGTAGTATCAATTTTAGAAATTGGACGTTCATTTCTTGGTAGCCGCTATTTTGACGGTCGTATATTCTGTTTATTAACATATGCCTCAGCATTATCAGATGCAAATGTCACGAAAATATACAAATGGGGCAGACAACGGGGTATCGCTGCTTAAATTATTATTTTTCTTTGTTATCACAAGATTTCATATCGTGCCAATTACATCCATGTAGTAAACAAAATTGTTTCATGTCTAATTCCGTTGGACACTTAGCAGCATAATCAACAGATGGAAACATGATACTTTCTTTTGGAACAGGAATGTGGGCTAAACCAATTAAATGTCCTGCTTCGTGAACACCAACGCTCTGTAACAATCCTGGAATTTTACCTTCTTTGATTTTGATACGATCCATTACAAAAGCAACATATTTAATTTCACATAAATGAACTGTATATCCTAAAGTATTTCCCTTTTTTCCTTCTTTTTCAAATTCAATGACAGATTCGTGTTTTGAAGAAAGGCTTGCAACATATACATCCATAGTACATTCATTTGTTTTATCTGTCAATGAATCTATATCTTGTGTTGCGGAATTCCAATTTTGGGGTGACACAATAAAACGAACTACACCATGAGTGTCACGTTCCCATTCTAAGAATGTATCAATGATTGCATCACGTTCTTTTTGAGTAAAATGCGTATCAAGATGAAGTGTATATTTGTCTATGTGGTCCACCTTTATTTCAGTTGGTTTAGCTTGTACGAACGAACACGATACCAATAAACAAAGCAGAGTTCCAAGAACTACACAACGAATGAAGGCATGTAACATAAATTTACGTAGCCGTCTTATATCCACTTGTTTAAAAATTTGCTAAAGATGTTCGTAACCATCTTATATGTTCTTTAGAGCCTGGATGCACTCCATCTTCTAAGCGAAGATGTAATGTACGACTATCTAAAAATATACACGTTTTATCTGCTTCTATAACTCTCTTTAAGTGTTCTGCAACTCCATTATCTTTTCCTCGTATCAGCGGCGGTCCAACCCATATACATTTGGCTTTAGATAATGCAATTTTTTTCAAAATTGGGTTTGGATCAGGATGTCCCCAATCATTACTGCCCAAATATACAATTATTGCGTCGCTTGCACTCAAATCAATAGAATTAATTCGATTCACCCAATAAAGAGTACTTGTGCCATTCTTGCAAGAAGCTTGCACAGTTCTCCACTGTTTTGTTTCAATTACTTTAGGTACTATTAAAAAACTACCAGCACATTGACTATCGCCTATTAATTGAAGCTTACCAGGTGAAATAATACTACATTTACAAGCAGTGTCTGCAAATCCAGATACTGGAAATAACAGCAATACAATTATCAAAATAAGCCATCGTATTCGCATCAAGTTTATGTAGTTGTCTATTTCTATGATTAACACATAAACATGAATTCTTATATAGCAATGCAAAAAGGAGACGATTGGATTCCATTATGGAAGATCCAACCGTCTATTGCAAATATTCTACATAATAGAGTTATTTGTTTTTTACAAACTAACGAATCTTGTATTGTATTGTTTGAAAATGACAATGGTACATGTTTAGTATGTTTCAATGGCATAATGGCTTACGCCGTAACAGCGTGTCTAACAAAAATTACTTAACAACAAGTGTATCAAGTAATTTCATACATACAGGCATAAGCTCATCAGCATTTTGAACTGGTGTACCACAAGTTGCTAACACACCAACATTATTTTTAGCTCCACCTTTCATAGCAAGCACAGCAAGTGTTTTAGGATCAAGCTGTCGAATTTCTATTAATCGAAAACCTGGAGTTTGTCCAAGCTTAGCTGCTCGCACATCAAGAACTTTCACGTTAGCACGCTCAGTTTCAATTTCAAGTAAATCTTCTCCAAAATTTTCTGTTTCTTCTTTCGTGATACGTCCAACATTTACTTGAAGTACAAGTGTACCTTCACCTTCTTCTGTTTTGAATGTTTTAGAGGCAATCAAAACACGACGTACATCATGCAATTGTGTAGGATCTGGCTGAACGCTTTTAGTCCAGTCTTTTGGTATATCAATTGACCATGATACTTTTTCCAATGGTTCTGGTTGAGTTTCTGGAGTAACAACCACGGTTGCTACTGAATTAGGTGGTGAACATGCAATACATGTTAGAATACAAGCAAAAGTTATGATAAGTTTTTTTAGCATACTTTCATGTTAGCCTGTTGTTGGAGCTGAACCACCAACGAATTGATTTTGTAAAGCTGCATATTCAACTGCTGCAACTTCATGTGAAGTCCAACCAAGATGATTACACAATGCATGCAATGCAAAATTAAATTCCAAATTTGAAATTGATGGTTGACGCGTTTTTTGCATAATTTCATACACTTCGTGTATAATCTGCAACGTTGTAACAATATCAACGCGTTTAGAAATATTCAACATTGATCCTGATTTATCATCACACAAGACAAATTTTTTCTTATCGCTGTCAAGATAATTCATGCCACATTTTCCTTTTTAGGAACGACTGCCTCATTCCATTCTAAAGTTGTCCAACCACATTGTATCAAAATAGATTCAAATACACCAGCATGCCACAGCTTAAGAGAATCACTTGCCGTATCAGGCATTGCATTCATCTCTTTTGCTGTTTTCCACCACGCATCAATCAAATCGCTAAGTTGTGCTTTTGCATTCACGTTTTATACTATCTTTCTCTTGATACATAAAGTAACGTCTTATTAAAACATAATTTTAAGAGTAATCTCTTGTTGGATCTTGATGTATCATTCTTTTATGAATACAGATAAAAATGGTCCTATCCACTTCTTTACATCATATGAACGCGACAGCTATATTGAAGCCGTTGTAGAGTATTGTGTCCAAACTGGAGAGAATCAGCCTTTAAATCGTACACAAGCTGCATTTTTGGTAGGACGTGGTGATGTTTTGTTAGATGGTAAGAAAATGCAACTTGGAGACATTGTGCCACACGGTGTTTGGAAGCTTAGTATTCGTGACAAAAATCACCATCTTATTGTACACGGTGCACCTAAAGAGTAAAAATAGCAAATAGTAAATCATGAAGAAAGGCAAACCGCATTTGCGGTTTGCCTTTATTTTTTGTTATCTGGTTTCCAACTACGTGTATTATCATGAACCCATTCACGATCACCTGTCATAGTACCACGTTCTAAATGATCAATTTTGCCATCTAAAGCCAATTTTACACATTTAGCAATCCAATTACCTGAACCAACTGGGATCCCTTTTCCAAGCCAAGAATCTGTCTTATAACTTGATAATTTCCATTCTTCGGGATATCCAAGAACACGAGCACCTTCTCGTAATGTAAGAACACGTGGCGCAGTAGGATGAACACTTTCTTGAATTTTTCCAGTTATAACCGGACATGGAGCATCTGCAGCCCATCTTCGAGGCTGATATTGATCTGGACGAAATCCACGAGAAGCAAAGTATTGCAATCGACTTGTATTCCAAGCATCAAGTTGTTTTAATGCTTCTATACCATGCGCTTCAACAAAGCGACCTGCAGCTTGACTTACTGTTTCTCTAGCATTCCATTCTACGCCTGTAGCTAAGAGTGATGCAGTTCTTCTTGCTTCGGCTGTTTTGGGTGTTTCATTTCCATCAATTCCAGGAACACTAGTGTTTAACACTTCATCTGCTCTAGGAATTTTAGTAAGTGGATATGTCTTTAGTGTTCCAAATGGAATACGAGAAGCTACGAAAAAATATCTTGGTCTATCACTATTGCCTCCACATGATAAATTGTTGTGAAAAACGTGATGTAAATCCCAAAGATTTCCTGTAAGTTGTTCTAACTGATTTCGCAATTTGCGCATTAAAGGCAATCCGGCTCTACCTGCTTGTTGTACACTCTCAAATACTACAGTTTGTACACCAGGGCATTTAGCGCTATACTCAATTACATCCCACATACATTGATTGATTGTGGCATTTTCGCCACGAAATGAATTTGTCCATTCAGATACAGCATGTGTTTTTCGATCTATTCCCTTTGGTGGAACATGCACAGAACGTACAGACCATCCACTACATGGAGGGTTAGCAAAAACAGCCTCTGCTTCTATAGGTGTCCAATGTGATGGTGAGCATGCTTCAAGTTGCCAGTTATTACCCAAAATATGTCTATTAGATTCTACAGCTGGTGCACCAAAACCACCTTCTTTCTCTCTTTTTGCAACTAGTTCAAATCCAGCTTGAACAGCTCCAAGAGTAAATCCGCCAGCAAAACATTGACAATCAATAAAACGATATACCATTATGTCTCAAATTAGCCTATTACGAAGATAAATTTGTAATGTTAATTCTAAGAAAGAGTATTTTTGAACAAAAAATACGATTATATTCATAATCAATGAAAACTAACGTTACCCGTCCAGCAGCCAAGTGCCTTCATCCGAGGTAAGGCAACCTACACGAGTTCGGTGGGTGTCTAATCAAAATGGAAATGTAAAGCAAATATCAGTTTGTGTCAAGCCGAGCTCTAAGCAAATTGATATATCAGATAGAATAAACGAACTAGGATGTCTATCTGTAAGAGTAAAATCTCTTTATCATGTTAATCCTATTTGCGCAAATAGGGGAGTGATATGGCTGAACAACATGACTATTGAGATTAGCGAAGGGTTTGTTTCCTTCCTGGACGGCTAAGGTTAGTTTTCTAACTTTAAAGGATATTCGCAAATGAATGATTTAGAAGTTCAAAGCTTGTTTAATTCGATACAAAATTTGGATAAAATTTCACTTGCAACGCATATTCCAATACAAAAATTTGAATCATTGTGGCCACTGTTAAACAAAACTGGAATTTTGTCTGAACAAACAAGAAATATCGTTAATATTGCTTTTGATCATGGTGGTTTCATAGCAGGAGGATTTGGAAGATGGGCCGCTACTTCTAATCGTACTCCAGTTGAACGTGGATCGTATGTCGCTCATAGAGGAGATATTGATATCTTCTTTTATACAAAAGAAGGTTTAAAAGCATTTCTTGAAACTTTGAAAAGTAGTAATATTGCTGTTTCTTATTCAAGAAGTCAAGCAGGTTTTGCAATTAACATAGAACAGAAGATCAATCGTTCTGAATTTCATAAGCACAATGTTGCACCTATAATACAAGCAATTGGATGTGTAACTGGAAATCCTGAAGACGTTTTACGTACTTTTGATTTTGTGAATTGTATGTTTGCGTTCACAAAAAATGAATCATATGTTGCTCAAGCTGCTCTGCAGCTAGAAAAAGAAAGAATTTTAGGAATATCATCATGGTCTCATCGAGGGCTTGTGCATAGATTAACTAAATATTTGACAAAATATGGCTATCTTACAATTAAAGATATGAGTCATGGTCAAAGATTAAATCATTTATGTGATGTTGCAGGACGCTTTAATTTGGAAGCGGATTCACACCATAATGCAATTTTTTGGACTCAATTTTTACAGAGATATGATACCTTCTTTGAAAATACTGACGTCATAGACGACATTTTAACATGTTGTATTCTACCATCCGATACTTCAGGAAAAAAGATCAATCAATATTTTAATTCAAAACACCAATTTAGATCTGCTTTGCATAATCCAATTGGGAATTATGAATTTGGAGTTACTCAACTTCATATTCGAGAACAAAAAGCAAAAATTCGTGAATTATTTCTAAAAGATAATCCAAATTATGAAGATAATGAAAATATACGTTATTTAAGTGTTAACATAGATCCACCTTCATGGACAGCTGAAAATTATTGTTGGTCAGCTTGATACACATTACGAATGCTATGTAAGCAGTAACGTGTATACAATATGACTAATTTTGTTCAATCTAAACCAACTCCAATTGACAAGATAGCGTTACTTGATTATACAAAATTACTTGTTAATGATATCATTGCATCAACTCGTGATATCACGAGATTGAAAAATTCAGAATTCATTGATGATAATGATCTTATTTTAAAGAGTGATTTTGTAGTTGCTGATGTCAAAACTAAAATTTCAAAAAAAATTCCTATTATTGTGCGTTCAGTCGTAACAAATGAAGAAGTTAATCAAGGATCTTTTATAGTAGATTCAAATGTGTACTCAGATCATAATGATGCCATTGTAGAAATTATTATTGAAGGAGCATATACGTGGCAAAAGTTAAATGAACTACGCTTTCAACTACAACAAGAATTATATTCAACACTGTTAAGTGTTTTAACAGATGCAATTGAGCATACTCATAATTCTTCTTACTATTTAGAAGATGTTTTTGTTGATGATGAAGATTATTGGAATGATTCTTCTAAATTGACAAATTTTACTGAAGAAATAGTAGAAGAAGTTTTAGCACGTGCTGAAACATTTGTGCGTTCAAAATACAAAAAGAATATTACACGAGATCAAATTTTAGATTATGTGTATGCTGGAAATTTGTGGCAAAAAGCTAGTCATTTCATGAATGAACGAACACATGCAAAAATTTTGAAAGCAGCATATACAGCATTAGTAGATGCAGGATGGATTTGAGTTATACTATTTTGTAGTTTATACTTAAGTTTATGCAAACTGCATTAAGAAAAGCAATTCGTTCAATTCTAGAAGCTGCAGCTACTAGCGAAATTGCAATTTCAACAGGTTTAGCTCTTATGAAGAAACAAGAATCTAAAGGACGTAACATCTACGTTCTCTATGTTCCTTCTTTAGTTGAACAGATGTTAGAATCTGGTAAGATAGAATCATCTGAAATTTCAAAAGCCATATTTGGTTTTATGACAGTTAAATCTCATAAGGGTGAATGCTGGAATGCTGGAGAAGTAAAACTTTCTGCAGCTCAAAAGGGATATGGTCCCTTAATGTATCAGTATGTTATGAACGATTATGCTGGTGGATTGTTTCCTGATCGAGGTAGTGTTTCTGATGCTGCCCGTGCTGTGTGGCAGAAATACAATCAACGTTCAGATACTCAAAAAAATAAATTCGATGATGTAACAAATCCTATAACCCCAGAACCAATTGATGATTGTGATTTAACAAGAGGCACGTCGATAGATGGGGATGATGCGTATCTAAATTACGCATATGATGCACCCGGAGATGCTTCTGGTCGTTCAACATTGATGAATAATCATGAAGAGTTCTTAAAATTAATGGATCAAAAAAATTACAGTAAAAGAGTCGTTGAATCAATGATAGAAAGTCTTGGTGATGAGTATTTTACGATGAGGTATCGCTATGGGTGATAAACACCAACTCAGAAAATATGTGCGTAGTCTATTAGAAGCCGCTGTAGCAGGAAAAACAGCTGCTAGTCAAGGTTTAGCACTCATGCGTAAACAGAATAACGCTGGTGTAGAATATGTTTTATATGAACCTGAAATATTCGCTCAACTTTCTAAAGGATTGCCAGCTGATGAACTTACTGGAATTGATCCATCTGATGTAATAGTTGGATATCTTGATGTCAGACCTCACAAAGGAGACTGTTGGGATGCTGCAGAAATAAAATTCTCAGCTGCCCAAAAAGGCTATGGTCCATTGATGTATGAATTAGCCATGAGTGATTTTGGAAAGATCATGTCGGATCATGGTGCTGGAACATCAAATGCCGCTCGACGAGTATGGCAAAAATATGATCAACGTCCTGACGTTGAAAAACTTCCGTTTGATGATATTAAAAATCCACAAACCGTTCCTAAAAATGATGATTGTAAATTAGTTCCTGATGTAGATGGTGAAATAGCTTATCTAAATCAAGCATATGCTGGTCAAGGAGATGTTTCTGGTAAAGAAGCACTTATGAACGCACATCGTACATTCATGAAACAAATGGAAGCAAATGGATATAAGACAGCAGATGTAGAACTTGCTATAAGAATGATGGGAGATGAGTATTTTGGGCACAGATATCGCGAAGGGTAATTCATTACGTAAACTTGTACGTTCTATTTTAGAAGCCGCTATAGCTGGAAAAATGGCTGCTAATGATGGTTTAGCTCTTTTAATTAAGCCATTTAAACAATTACTAGTTGAATACATCTTATATGATCCAAATGTGATTTATAACTTGTTAATAGATGAACCAAATGCTAATTTAGCAGAAATTGATCCTACAGAATTGATTATTGGGTATATACAAGTAAGTCCACATCATACCGATTGTTGGAAAGCAGCTGAAGTTAGTTTAGCTGCTGCTCAAAAAGGCTATGGACCATTAATGTACGAAATAGTCATGAGCGATTTTAAAACAATTATGTCCGATCATGAAACTGGTACGTCCACGGCAGCACAAAATGTATGGAAAAAATATTCACAAAGAGCCGATGTTGAAAAACTTCCATTTGATGATATTGAAGATCCACAAACCGTTCCTACAATAGATGATTGTAACTTAGTAGACGAAGATTTTTTAAATATGGCTTATAAAGGCAATGGAGATTCTTCTGGAAAGCAAAGTATGATAAAAGCTCATCTTGAGTTCCTAGAAGTTATGAGATTGCGTAACAATATGCCAGAACAAAAAACCAATTTTTTGTTAGCTGGTTTGGCTATGGAATATTTTCGTATTCGTTACGAAAATGGTTGATAGTATCACGACACGATTTTACTATCTCTGGTAATCTATTTGCTAGTTCTTCGTACAGCGGCCAATGTGGACGCAACGTATTCCAACAAGATTCATAACAACGTCTTGCTAGCTCTACACACAATTCTGGCTGCTTGTGCCATCCAGCAAATATAATTTCTGAGAATAGAATACTATCTGCAAATTTTCTCTTTTGTTCAAATGCTAAAGCATTAACATAAGTTAAAACTACAGAATCGCAAATTATCAGATCTGATAATTTGCGATCTGCCAATATACTAACGATATATGCTGTAGTATCAGGTCTTGCTTGAATCACCTTCAACTTGTTCTGAAACCATTCCGACATGCTGGACTGTAGTTCCAACTTCTGATTTAACAACTTCGACATCAAGATTAACTTTAGTCTTCGTTGGCTTTTTACTTTCTTTGTCTTGCATTTCTTTTGATGTAGAAACAGAATCTTGTACTTTTGTTATTTTTTTCTTTTCTTCAATATCGACTTTGACATTTTTTGTTGTAGAAGTTGATTGTTGTTTAACAAAAAATTGACTCAAATCTTCTACCACAGCAAGCCCTTCTTGCTTTAAACGAGCAAGAAGGGCATTTTCATCTTTTATACCCCACTCTTCAAGAATTGATGTAACTGTTTGACGCCTACGAGTAGCTAACTCTTTTAAAGTAGGAAGATTTTGAAATGATGGAGATTTAGGTAATTTTGCCATGATGGTAATTCTAACTAATCTTCTTCTTTCAAGACAGAAGCTACAGCTTCTTGAAATAATCTAGAATTTGATATTCGTTCTATCTGTTCACTATTCATATCAATTCCAAGTGCTTTACAAGATTCTTGCGCAAGCTTATACATTGAAGCTCTTAGACGAGATCTAACAGCAGAAGAAGATATTACAATACCTTGTTTCTCAAGACTATTTACCATGTCTTGCACTAAAACTAATTTTTTTTGCTTTTCGTTCAAGAATTTTTTCCTTTATCGTAAGGTTTTCCATCCCACATTTGGGAACTTTCATTAATACTACGTTGGCACACAAAAGCATGTTCACCAAACATTTCTTTACCCCATTTTTCTGCATGTTCACGCACAGCAAATGTAGCTACAAATTCTGACATAGTTGTGCGCACATCATACACGTGATAAGTGTACCTTCTTATCAAATTTCTACTCCTAATCTAAGTTCAACAATAGTACGATCCAGTGGATCAAGTTTGTTGATAACTTCACGTAAAACTACCTTTAGCTGCTCATTCGCAAAAGATGATTCTGCGTTACACTCTATTTCCGTATCTGATGAATATGAATCACGATCTGGAGTCGTTGGTTGGGATAATGATACAGTAGCTTTTGATCCTGCTACAGTAGCTTCAACGACATCAGCTGAGCTTCCTATGATATCAGCAATACGTTCCCACGAAGGTTCTTCTATTCCTTCTTTACGTAAGGATTCAATCGTACTCTCTATGTGCTTTTTAAGACGCATAGCATGTGTTGGAACGCGGATACTATGTCTTTGTGTGGACAAGAAATGGCTAATACGTTGTCTAATCCACCATGTAGCATATGTGCTAAACTTATAACCTCGTTTCCATTCAAATTTTTCAATGGCATGAATCAACCCCAAGTTACCCTCTTGAAGAAGATCTTCCCAATCAACACCTTTATCTCTATAACCTCTTGCAACAGCTACAACCAATTTTAAATTCCGCGTAACAAGTTCATTTAATGCTTTTTTATCACCGGCTTCAAGCTGCTGAAATAGCTGTACAACGTGTTGATGAGTAAGGACTTCATGGTCCTTTATCTTATCAAGATACCAACCTACGGTATCATTTGCGCGCTTAGTAGGATGTGCAACAGCATCCTTAGGACGTCTCAGTTCCATCCAAGCATCTCTCTTACTGCACGAGGAATCTTATTGCCCTCGTACTCAGGCAGATTCTGCTCTTCTAAAACTAGATTACGCTCAAATGCTTGTTCACTCGCCAAATAATCCAAATGCGCTTTGCGTCGCACTTGTCGAATTTGAAGTTCTCTTTGAGCGTATGCAAGCTCTATTTCCCACTTTTCTTTCCACTCCCAATCTCCTACTCTTTTACCCATTTCACTACGACATTTACTGATTCGTTCAGCGAGATCTTCTTCAGTCAAAAGAGCCAACTCATCTGCATCAATCATATCAATCTTCCATTTACTCAATTTCATTCTCCAGTTAAAGAAGGTCATCAACCTTATAATGTCACTATACATCGTGTTTTAGATTCTGTCAACACTTCAGAATATCAAAATCTTATTTTTTTGAAAGAACAATTTAGAATTAAGAAATCAATTTAAAAGGTTTAACATTCTATTTGATGAAAACTGATACTGAATTGCTTACAAAGCTTGTAGAACTTCTAGAAAATCAAAATGAAATTTTGAACGAGAGTAACATCTTAAAGGGTGAAATTTTACATGCTTTAGACGAGTTAAAAAATGGAATATTGAACTCGTATTCCAAAGTTCATACCAACACAACATTTGTTCCAAATACTGATGATTCTTCTACAATCAATCCTGATCTTGACTATGTTGATCAAGAAGAATTAAGCAAAGCATTTGGCGAATTACTAGAGACTGAAGTTCAACAGATTTCTGTGTTCTGGCCAAAAAATAAAAAATCTACAAGACGTGGGTGGGCCAGAGTAAGCATTAAACATCCCAATTTGAAAAGTTTGAAAAAACGTATTAGTTGTGGTTGTTTATGTGGAAATCAAATAGTCATTAAAAAACTAGATAATAGTGATGAATTTTTCACATGTGCTAATGCTACATCAGGATGCCCTTATCGACCTGCTGCATATCTTGATCAGTTAACATTTTTGACGAATCTACCTCCTGGTACACATAAACAAACATAAAAAATCCTCTTATGCAAATTGCATAAGAGGATTTAAAGTTACTAACAATATAATTTAAGTACGTTTTTTTGATTTTGACTTTTGCTTAACATCTTTAATTTGAGCAGAAAGAGCAAAAAGATGTCCAAGCGTTATCATATCAGTAATAGGAAGATCAGTCATCAAACAAGGAGATGATTTGTCTTCTACTAAGCTTCTGATCCATTTCATTTTATTCTCTATTTGCGTAAGCACGATTTCAGTATCACGACGAATTTTAGATTCTTCGTCATCCAAAATTTGTGTAACTTTTTCATTTTACTTTTCTTTTCTCGTTAAGAAACCTTCACCATGCATCTTCAAGATGAGACGACCACCAATCGTTTCATCATAGCGCTCTTTTAGAGGTTTGATTACAAATCCTTCACGAACATGATTTCCCTGAAGAGTGGTTTTACCCTCTGCAAGTGGCATCAACTTTTGAAAAGTACCATCTTCCCATTTTCCTCGACAAAGCTCAGGTACCATCATTAAATCAAGAGCTTGACATGTCTTCACGAAATCTTCATAATCAAGAAAAACTCCTTTGTCAGCATCCCAGATATCAAAAAATCGTAATTCGCTACCGGTCTGTGAGCGATTGACACCGTAGGGCATATCGCTGTTGTTTCCATAGGTTTCTCCAAAGAAAACCATGTTAGGAAATTTTGCCAGTTTAGTTTCCAGATCGTAACGCTTAGCAGCATTTGACCAAGTGTGATTAGCACTTGTAGTTAACCATCTAGTACGAGAACCAAGATGTAATTTTTTACCATCGTGTACAAAACGAGCATTTTCACCATGCAATTTTTCTGTACAGACGTAATCTTCTTCATCACGAAATGCAGAAGTATAACGTCGCATACCTTCAATATCGTACTTGCTAGGTACAACTAAAAGAAGAGGTGCTGGAACTTGCAACCCATCATCAGAACCGAAGCATTCAGGTTCTTCGTATTTCTTGATTCCCATCAATTCAGCAACATCTTGTCCTTCAAGAGCTCCTTCAGGAACAGGGACCAACATACCCATAGAAAATACGCCGCGCAGCCTCTTGGCACGAATTCTTCTATCTTTTTCTCTTGGAAATTCAGGTTCAACCATGAATTTTTGCCCGTCAGGACCAACATGCTCGACATTTGGAGATAACCAAGCATAATCTTTTGTAGCAGGTACAATGCTGTCTACCGGAATATAGACAGCCAAATCTCCCTCAGAGAAAGAACCTCCATATTCTTTGCCTTTGAAAATAACCGGATAGCCTCCATGGATTTTTGCGACATAAAGACTATCAGCATTAGGATGTTTCGTTACGTCATTAAGACGTACTACATTGATATGAAATTCAGTCAAGTGTCACCTTTATTTTTATTAATTCTATCGTAAGTCTATCACATATACTCTCTTTTAAACTAGAAATGTATATGTCAATTCAACAATCCTGATGTTGATTAACGTAATACAAAAACAAAGAAGAGTTATCTCTTTGTAAGTCTTACATTATGATAGGCAAAATGGTTATGAGTAATAGGATTGGACAAATATGGGATATCTCGTATACAATTAATACGTGTCACATACTTGTTGTAGTACTCATAATCAAGAGTGAAATTAGTCAACTTTATACAAAACACACAATGTTAGTTTTAGATGTGTATTCACGTAAACAAATCAGTCACATTAGCATTGATGAAGGTGATTATATTGATTTATTTGAACATTTAGATACTTGGAACAATAATCGTAATTCGATGATAAGGATTAGTTGAATGTGTAAATGTGAAATCAAAGTTGGGCAATCATGGTTTTGGCTTTACAATAAAATAAATTCTCATCATTTGTATATTGTTCTTAGTGATGTCGTAAATGATTGCTGCGATGTATTGTTAATAGACTTAGTTAACGCAGAAGAAAATTTAGTTCGTGAATCAATTTTACCTGAGCTTATTCGTTTAAAGCCTAAATTTTGGACATGTTTATTTTGCCATGACAGATAATCCCTCATGATTGATACAATAAATGAAAATAGTAATTGTCAAACTCCTAATAGAATTGGACAAATATGGACAAATGGTGTAACATACGAAATAATTGTAAGTCAATTTGATCCCTCTAAGTTACCATTACCAAACAAAAAAACAGAATGGAAGACATGGATCATTTTTAGTATGGAATACGATTTTATGTTTAATATACTTCCAGAAGAAGCTTTACAAATTTTAGAGCTTAGAAATAGCAAAAAATGTCGTAATAGTGCTAGCTATTGGGCAAATTGGTACAGGATTCAATAATCAATGAGTCAAGAAAAAAGCTCAGTAGTTAATTGTGCTGTTGAAGGTTGTAATGGTGTAATGCGAGCTTCGTCTTGGGTAAGGATTGGAAATCCATTTATAGCAGAATTTACAATACCTAGAACAATAATAGCACCCACATACGTTTGTCGTAAGTGCGATGCGAGGGAAAGTATGTACAGCGTTATGACACGCAACTTGTTTTCTTATGTAAGAATTGATGAAGACATCAAATGATATTAGATCGTACTGGTCAGATATGGCAAGGTAAGTTTTCTAATGGAAAAAGTTTCATATTCTTGATACTTAATACACAATCAAGACCATATGCAATTGAAAGACACGAAGTACTAGTTCTTGATGGTTATAACTGGGATCCATATAGATTAACAACATGTCTCTCAGAGATGTATTTTGTTCAAGATGAAAATCAAGACTGGATCAAGTTGTATTAAAAATCTAAGAGAGTATTAGTACTCTACTCTTTATTAGTGTTAAATCCACAATGAGAGATTTTAATTGTATAGAAGTTGACAGAACCAGTCAAGTATGGCAAGCGGATTTTTATGGTAAAATTTCAATCATCTTAGTTACAAAGTCTTACAACTCCGATACTGGAGGACAACATCAGGCTGTTATAATAGGAGGACATGATTGGCTCTCTACTGAAAATGTCAAATATGTGTCTGAGTGGTGGTTTGGCGAACCAGGTTGGTGCAGAATATCATGAACAACATTTCACGCATTGGCGAAATTTGGAAACGTGTATGGTCTGAAGGTTCTTATGCAATTTGTTTGATTTTTAATGATATTCGTCACCAAAATGCATATCAGTATATTGTTTTAGATGATGATTGGTCAGCAGAAATAAGCAAAATTCGACATGTTTCTGAAGCAGAATTATTTGAAGCAGAATTACAAGATCATTACAATTTTGAAAAAATATGGTTTAAATTGTTGTGAAACCAAAATTTTGAAAGGATAGTTATGAAACTTATTGATCGTGCTGGTCAAGTATGGATTGAAAATACTGAAGATAATACTATTGATCCATCGTCAATAAAACTTCTTATTCCAAAATTTACGATGTATGATGAGCGTGAAGTTATTTTGATTGTATCATCACACAACCCAAAAGATCATTTGTATGTCACATTGTCTTCTAATATGGAAAAATTTGCGATAGATGAAAATACTCTTAATGGATTTTTTCGAATGATTTAGTTGGTTTAACTTATCAAGCTTTGTTGAAAGAATAAAATGACGTTAAGTCGTGAAGGAGAAATTTGGTGTCGAGCTTCTGGTTTGTCCATGGAAAAATGTGATATTGCTTTTGTAGGAGTCATCACACAATCTCTTTTCGTAGAAAAAGAATTGATTCACTATATGATTGCTCTTTATGATGGTTATGGTATCGGAGGAAAAAAATTGAGAAAAATCTCTGTAACAGAAGCCACGTTACATGCAGCAACTCTCTATATGGATGTAGATTTCCAAGTAATATCGCATCCTCTGTATACAGGATGGAAACTCTTATCATACATGTGATTACAAGAGTTAACATCTTGATTTAATAGTGTGAATATGTCATATATGACAATATCTGATTTCAGATCTGTTGATATAGATTGGGATGCAGTCGAAAATAATTGGGCCATATCTGAATCTGGAGATGTTGAAGCCATTGTACATGAGATGGCCCATTGTATAGATACTGGTTTAGATCTATCTCAAAATGACGTCGGAAATCAAAATGAAGTTAGTCGGATCATTCACAGAGTGTTTCCAACGATACAAGATCAAGATGATTCAGAGGTTCGTACTACTGCTGCTACCATTCTTGTCATGCAGTCATTAGATCCTCAAATAGATTATTTGACAAAGTGTCATAAAACTATGTTGTACAACTTGCAACTGAACGAAGGAAGATCACTTGTCAGAGTTAAATTTGCAATGTTAGATCCATGTGTTATCAAGATTTCTAATACAATTTTACAATTGTTAGATAGTTTTCGAATTCAAAAAAGTGAGATATAATGCATCCCTATAGAACTTCTGACAAAACCGATAACATAAAGTTATCGCTTAAAACACGAATCTTGTCTCATCGTGCCGCTCCGATTCTTACGCTTATTGTCATTCCAGTATTAGGCGCTATGATATTGTATGGTACGGGCGTTCTTGGATGCGCAATTGCGCACGAACATTACTCTTATGCCCAAACAACTGTATTCGGCCTCGTCATTTTGTCGGTTGGAGTGTTTGTTGGCGGTCTTGTGTGGCTTGTTACCGTAGGTTTGTACCGTGTAACTTCAGAAGCTATTGCGATATATGTTGTAAACGATTTGTTAACAATTCATGAATTATCGTTGCTATCCTTAAAGCAATTGGAAAATTTGCATGAGCGCTGTAAAGATCATGCTTCAAATGCAAGCCAACGAATTATACAAGCACAAGTGAAAAAGTGGAATTACACATGCACCCCTACAGACATTCCGAAAGAACAGTAAAAGAACCGGTCATGAAACCCAAACCATCACTATCTTTGCATTTTCTTACCTGTCAGAGTATTTTTACAATTGCAACATTCATTGCGCCATTTGCAATTATGGGAATTACATATGGCGCAGGTCTAACATGGTTCCGAATTGCATACAGCTTAAAACTAGAAGATAAAGCACAGTATGTTAGTGTACCTGAAACCATGGTTATTGGTGTTTTTGTGTGTATGGTGATTGCCTTTATCTATTGGCTTGTGTCTTGGATTATGCATGCCATATTCAAATACATGATTGAATCACGAATTTTGAATTTGACACACGAAGAATTGGAACGCATGCCACTTGCTCAAATTGATGCATTATATGTGCAACGATGCAAAAGAGAAGATTGTTTTAACGCAAAAGACAAAATTCTTGTCAAACTGCAACCGTATTCATCGTGGAAAAATGCGAAGTGATGAAAATCAAATACAAATATCAACGTCACCATGTACTTGATGCTCTGAACAAAATTCTTATTGAACTTGAACTTCTTGAACTTAATCTTACGCGCATTCACCCTCTTGATCAAGGCAAAATTGAGGATGCAGCAAAACAAGCTCGTGACTTGATGAAAGTAACATCACAAGCTTACACAGATCTCTGCGAACAAACTGAAGATTTCTATGAGAAACAGAAACGTAAATTGAGAAAAGCAAGAAAATGAAAGTTTACATTGTTACAAATACTGATGGCGGATTTGCTTGTGCGGATGTGCATTTGGGTTGCTATTCGAGTTACGAGTTGGCTATAGAAAATTTGAAACAATTTTATATTGTTGCCTTAACATCATTTATCAAGAATTATGATGAGGTTAGCGAGGGCCCTTCTCGATTGACGATTGATGGCCTTGCTAACATGTCATTTACCGAACTTGAAGATTGTTTTGTTAGCGTTAAAGACGCCAGCCAGGGTGCCTTTTATGTCATTGTTGAAAAAGAGCTTGATGCTCCACTTGCGCAAGATTGCTAAAACATGATTATGACATGTGAAAAGATTACACATGGACGTTTGAAAGGATGTCATAAGGCACGTTATGTTGTCATTAATGGCATACGGACACGTATTGACGCCAACATTGCTGAGCTAATAATTGGGCTTATGCGAGTTGGTATTAAAACAGTAAACTCTTGTGGAGCAGGATGTGGCGGCTGGTGTCGAAGAAAGCATGTTTGTGTAGGAAAGTGTGGGACATTTTTCAAGCGTAGAATGACGAAATTGTGTCGTGAATCAGTATGGCTTATTTTTGAGACACCCGACGATGCATCTCGTTTTCTTAACATTGTTTATCGTGAATCCGATCCAGAGAAATTGCGTGATCATATGCGAGGTTCTGGGCGACGACAATCACATGCTTGGAATTGGGGGGATTCATGCCGAACATGTTAATCACAAAAATTGCTTTCTTGCCGGCGTGGTTTTTCCACAGGCGCACTTAGACTTAGTTGTGCAAAGAGTTCTAGAGCATTCAAACACATAAAGGAGTAATATGGAAGTCATCAATAAAATCATTCCTGGACGTAGAAATTATGACAATTGTGATTTGCGAAATTGTAATCTTGCAGAATTGGATTTGCGAGGCCTATCATTTGCGCGATCAAATTTGTCTCGTGTTAACTTGAGTTATTCATATATGTTATACACAAACTGTGTAGAAACAGATTTTTCTTATGCCAACTTAACTAATACGAATTTTTCAGCAGCTATGCTAGAAGGTGCTGATCTTTCACACACATTAATGGAAGGAACGAAATTTACTTGTGCAAACTTGTATAGAGCACGCGTATATAACACGCCATTAAGCGCAGATTTTGTACAATATTCATTTCCTCAAGGACCGTCGAACTTAGATCATAGCTTAAGCAAAGATTACATTCTTAAAAATCAATCTCAATCTCAAAATATCTTGAAAACATTAAAGGAGAAGTTTACAATGCAAAATTCAAAAATGACCGTTATTGCAACAGATATTACAAAACGCACCGCAATTGAGGAGTGTGCAAAGTTCGGACAAGAAACAATTTTGCAGTTATTTTCACTGTTAGGTGTGGATAAAACATCCAAGATTTATGAGTTTTTCAATAGTAATTTTGCAAGTGGTGTGATCAAAGCGGCAACTGGATTTTTCTTGTTGTATTGTCCTTTCACACAAGAACAGCGTTTTCAAGTTGCAGCAAATGAATTGCTGACGCAAGCTGGTGTTACCTCTCTGAGAAGTGCAATCGCAAAGTTACTTGATCTTGTCTTGCCTCAAGCAAACAAATTTATTGGAATGGTTGAAAAACTTACAATGGCACAAGAAACATTGGGTGCAGCATGACTGAATATATGATTTCTGTTCCAGTTGAAATCGTGGAACTTACGCCATATGAGCGCGCCGTCGGGTGTGCATTAAAAACACATTTGACACTGTTCATTGAAGCGAATGATTCATACGATGCAGCTAAAAAAATGTCAAAGTTACTTGAAGCAACGATGAATGATGATCGTATTTCAAATCTACAAAATCAATGCAATCGTCTGAGTCATAATCAATGGCTCGATACCGAAGCTGGTAAATGTTGGGCGATGCGCGAAGCCGCGAAGAGGCGTTGAAATATGAAACCCAATTGCGAAAAAATGCTTGAATATCTTGTGAGTCATGGATGTGAAGTAGGTATTTCACGTCACACTGAGACAAACGGTTTTGGATTTAAAATAAAACCACGCAAGTATTACTATGAAGTCAGAGCACAATACATGCTTGCTTGGTATTATGCTACAGAGAGTACACTTGAGAGTTCATTGCATTCAGTTGTCAAAATCATTAAGGAATTAGTAGCGAGAATGGACGCTCATAACAAGTGTGTCAAACGACTCATTATACAAGAGAAAGAAGATGCACACTTGAAGCGTGTCACACTGTCTAAAAGAAAAAGCAAGAGTTAATAAACAATATAAATCTGTTAAAGTGTAAAATATAAAAAAGCAAAATGAACACAACCAAAAAAACAACCAAAAAACCCCAAAAATCTAACGTCAAAGTTGTTGCACTTTCATTTTCAGATGAAAGTGAATACTCGTCAACAAGTTATATGTTGTTACAAAAACAAGCAACTAACAAAAAACAGTATAGTGCTAAGGCAGCTATAGATGCGATTGCATCACAGTTGTACGCAGTATTTAAGACACTTAAACAGACGGCAAGAGATGGAGTTTGTAGTTGCATAAAGGATCTGAAAGTCTCGGATGAAATTCTTCAAACGTTTCTATATTGTCCTATGTGCAGTAACAAAAATCAAACATCAGGCGTACCTGAATTTATGACTTGGTTGTATTCATTGCACGCAATGAATGTTTGTAATTTTTATGTATTAACCGAGCAGCTTGAGCAACCCGTTGACGACTTTTTTCTAGAATTGGGTAATGTAAGCAATATGTTAAAGTTGCCTAGTGATAGTATTGTCGAACTGAGCCAAAACGCAGAGTGGGTTTTGGTCGGTTCTCTTATTTATCAAGGAATTATGTCAAAACCTAATGAGAGTAAAGGTTATGACAATTACGATGATTTGAAACTATCATGTATAGACGCGTATGAAGCTGTTTGTCATAAACTTGCGCGCTAATTCATCATGTCAACAAAAAAAGAAAATATCAAAGTCATTGGTTTCAACTTTGGTCATTATGAAGATGCTCCCATTAGTACGCTTTTATTTGGCAAAGTTGAAAACGATCAAAAATTGACAAAAAAGCAAGCTGTTGATGCATTTGCACTTGATCTGTACGCTATGTATTTAGAATTCGGCTCAGAAATAGGTGTTGGTGTTAAAACATGTCCGCTACATGGGATCGTTTCTTCATCATTTCAATTCTGTCCATATTGTGGTTACAATATTCGCAATGCTAAATTTGATTTTGATCCAAATTCATTTTTAGAGTTTTTGAATCAACTACATCGTGTTCCGGTTGAAATTTATGGAGCACCTGAAGATTATCACGTTACAGATCACGAATTTACTTTTCCAACGCTTCTATCGCTTGAAGATCTTGTAGGTTTGAAGTCAAATGAGTATGTGAGCTTGACATGCGGCGCACAATACATTGTTTTGGGAGCTTTGTTGAAACAAAAACCAGAACTTAAGTCACCATCATTTAGTGATTGGGAATATATCGAAGATAAAATTTCCAAGACTTCATATTGAAAGGAAATGCAAATGACATACATTCTAAAAGATAAGAATTCAGGTACGTATTTGAAATATTGTGTGCTCTCGTTTAGTGCTAGGACACCAGCACCGGTATTTGATGCATTTCAAATACACGCTCAACGATATCTCACTCGTAAAGAAGCAGAAGAAGCGTTTGGTAAAATCAAGCATTACAAAATGCTTAAAATGAAAATTATTCGTTTGCGCCCCCCCGCAAAACTCTACTTAAACAACTAAACAATTTGGTTGAACAAAGAGAAGCGGCAATTAGACAAGAAGAACGCGCAGAATACTATTCTGACTCACGATCAATTTGGAAAAAGAAAAGACATCAAGCGGTAAAAGATTACAACGAACTGTATACACAATTAATGAAATTGTTTTCATTGAAATGAATGATTAAAATGAAAGGCAAGGATTCACAATGAAAGTTTTAACAAAACAACAGTTTGAAAATTGGAAAGAAAGTAAAAACCTTGTTCTTCAATATGAAGAAGATGTAACCAATCGTATTGAAGAAGTACTCAATATATTTTGGGGTGTATTTGGTGCAAAGGTTGATTATTGGTATTTTGAGGGTGCTGATGAAGGTGAAATTGGTGATTTAAATTCACATATGAATAATGATGAAATATATGGTATTCGTATCGGACTTGTCCCTCTTGATCCGTTAATTGGATCAAAATTTACAAATACTGATGTGCCAATTGGTAATGATGGACCTTATAACCACGTAATTCTTGATAAAGAAGGTAATGAATTTGATTGGGACGGTAGTATTCCTACGCGTTGGTTATTTGAAAATTGTAAAGATGAGATTATTAAAGGCAAACAAGCTTTTGAAGAAAAGAAAGCATTAAAAGCAAAACAACTTAAAGAAGTCAAACAAAAATTACAGGCTCAACAAGATAAAATCGTAAATGATGTTTTGCAAAAATTAAGCCCTGAAGAAGTTCTTGCGCTTGAAAAAGCATTTAAAAATCGAAAAGGTAGCAAAAAAATAAGCTACGATAAAAGATAAAAATTCCATTCCATGTGAATAAACCGATAGAATAAGTCTTATAAGAGATATAATGTGAATCCACTATGATAACATTTCTAAAGGAGTCATAGATGATGAAAAGTGGAGAAAATGTTAAAGTTGTAAGTTTTTATCCTGAAAATTCGCTTAGTCCTATTTTTTATGGCAAAATTAGCCATAAAAAGATATTGACAAAAAAGCAAGCTATTGATGCTTTTGCACTTGACATGCTCGCGATTTACAGCAATAAAATTCTTCGACAGACCACGATAGAAGAAGATATCAGATGTATAAAATGTGGTTTAACAATTTCGTTCGATAAATTTTGTTCGCATTGCGGCACAGCGCAGTTAGACATTTTTAATCCATATACATTCATCAATTTCGTTCGAAATTTAAACAAAATTCCTTTTGCTGATTACAACACCGTAGAAGGAAATTTCAAAAATCACAAATTCACATTCAGATTGTTGAATTTTGATAAGCTCTTTGAGTATGGCATAAATTCTAAAGACCATTATGTAAATTTAGAAGAAGATGCTGAGCATATTATGCTTAGCTCTCTTCTGAAACAGAAACCGACTCTGAAAAATAAATCTAATTCCGCGTTGTGGAGCAGATTATCCGGTTATCTAACCCGAATTGCTTACAACGATCTGAAAAACAAATGACATATGTTATCAAGCACACAGAAGCTAATTCTTATCTTATAAGCGATCAGTGTCTTTATTCTAAGAATTCAGAAGAAGATTGCATTGTCATCAAAGACAAACCTTTTACAAGGAACACTCCACAAGTCTTCTCAACATATCGAAAAGATGCCAGAGAGTTTGAATCATTAAATCTTGCCAAACGTGCTTTAAAAATTCTTAGGAGAAGAGAAGATAATCAACATTGCAAAATTTTCTTTGTTAGATTAAGCTTGCGAGGGCTTGTACGAAAGTTCTTGCAAGCTCTTGATAGAAAACAAGATTTAGAAAAACTGCATAAAGATATGCATGTTTCGGTGTATACTCGAAATAAAGCTCAAAAAGCTCTTATTGAAGCCGAAAATACATATTGCATGCTGCATAGTCAACTTCAAGAAGCAGTAGACTATTGAATGACACCGATTAAAATTGGTGATTTATTTGAATGGACTACAGTTCACACTGGAGATAAGCATGTTTACAAAAACGTTAAACTGTATTCTTCTACAATGCAAAGTTGGATTCCATGTGATGGATTATGCATATGCATTGAATACAAAGAGGGCATCCTGCACTGGGTTTCTACAGAAGGATTATTTCATACACACACAGAAATTGAAAAGAGTGGTAATTTACCGCTAACACGTTATGGATATTTTGTATTTCCTAGAAAAATTGAATCATGAACATTAAACCTGGTGATTTATTTGAATGGGCTGACAAATATTCTAAAGACTGCGTTGTACAACATCTGTATTCTTTGACGATGAAAAAATTTATACCATGTAATGAATTGTGCTTGTGCGTCAAAATAGAAGATGACGTCATTTATTGGTTATCTTCTGAAGGATTATCTCATGCACATATGAATACCATAGGAGGAATTTACCCTCGTCCATTAGAAGAATTCCAGGGTTCAAAATATGAATAATATGAACATTAAACATGGAGAATTATTTGAATGGGTATTCGGTGGTGACAATGTTGTTGTACCTCTCCATGAGGAATTGTATTCTTATACTATGGAAAAATATGTTCCATGCGGCGGATGGTGCTTGTGTATCAGAATTGAAAATAATATCATTCATTGGATTTCTGATAAAGGGTTGTTTCATGCACATGCATTTGTTGATTATCGAGTTAGACCATTAAGATTTTAACCATGATTATCAATCCTGGTCCTGGCGATCTATTTGAGTGGGTCTACAAATACAATAATTCACCTGTTAACAGAGGTGAAATGTATTCTTCTTTAATGAAAAAGTGGATTTCTTTTGTCGGATTATGCATATGCATTGAATGTAAAGATGACATCATACATTGGATTTCTGATAAAGGGTTTTTTTACTCAGATCGAATACGAAATGGGCGATTTGCAACGGTTATTCCTCGTAAAGTTGAATTATGAAAATCGATCCTAGTCCAGGCGACTTGTTTGAATGGGTATATAAAGTCACATTACAGCCTGTTTACAAAGATGCTGAATTATATTCTTCTGCAATGAACAAGTGGGTTCCATGTGATGGATTGTATTTGTGTGTTGGTATCAAAGACTATATTATACATTGGATCTCCAGTGAGGGATTAGTATTTTACGCATATCTGGATGAATGTTCGCGTCGTCCCACTATGTCTTCTTGGCGCATAGATACGATTACTCCTCGTAAGATTGAACTATGAACATTAAACCTGGCGATCTATTTGAGTGGGTCTATACACATAATTTTCATTCTATCAGAGAACCCAAAGAGATGTTTTCATATTCCATGAAACAATTCGTTCCTTGTGGTGGATGGTGCTTATGTGTCGCAGTACATGATGACATGATTCATTGGTTTTCATTGTCTACCCAAGGTTTATTGCACGCGTATTGCACGTCTCATGATCAGTCTAATGGGCTATGGTTTGGCGGATATACAGCCATGCCCAGCTTGATATCTCTATGAAAACCACCTCCACCCTCAAAAAAACGCAATTTTTTCAATGCTGTTCTTTCATAAAAGGTTGTAGCAGTAGCAGCGTGGTATGAGGGCAGTGTCGTGGTTTGATGATGAGAAGGTGTCAGCAGGTGTGGGATATGATAGTTGAGGGTGAGGTGAGGATGATAAGAGCATGTTGTGATAGTTTGAAGTGTCAATTTAGGCGGGGAAATTTTGGGGGAAATTTTTTTCGAAACCTTAGCGCCCTCTTCCCCCGGTAAAATAGCCCCCCTCTGGCACGCCCCCCCCCGGGGGCCCTTGATGGTGGGGCCCCGTAAGCTGCTAGAGGACAAATTTGCCTCAATTCTGTTCGCTTGTCATTCTAACACTGTAAGATAAAACCATGATCGACAATGTCAAGCTCAACAAAGCCTTCCGTTACATGCGCCGCGAGGGCCTCATCGCCCGTCAGAGCTACCTCTGCTGCTCAAGCTGCGCTGACTCCAAGATCGCCAGCGATGTCGATGATCAGTCTGACACCAAGCGTAACAAGGTGAAAGGAGCCTGCTTCTACAACAAGCAGAACACCGAGCATGCGCGCATAACGGGTAACCTTTACCTGTCCTACGGTCCGATCAACACGTACACGCACGGCCAGGTCGGATTGGGCACGCAAGAGGTAGGCAAGATCGTGGTCAAGTGCCTCGAGGAAGCCGGGCTTGTGGTGGAGTGGAACGGGGATGTGCAGAAGCGTATCCTCGTGAAAGATTACTGAAGGAGTTTGGTTCGCTTCTTAAGACAGAAGGGTAGGATAGGTTCATGAGCTACGAAGGATACATCCAAACCTTGTGCAAAGAAGGCCACTACAACCAGTTCGAAGACCGGGTGGATTTGGACCTGAAGTCTTTGTCGTGCCCGCACTGTCAGTCCAGGATCGACTGGGTCAACAGCGTCGACGCCGCGACGAAGTGAAGACACGACTCTATAGGCACCAACCATTCCGAGCATAAGAAGGAAGGCACACGATGGGTAAGAAACTCGAAGAGGCTAAAGCGAACGACCAACAGGTGAACTTCGAGAAGCTGCGAATGAGCAGCGAAGTCAAGGTAGAGCGCGGTCTCGGGTGTGTCACCGCAAAGTTCGTGGGCCCCACGAACTTCCGTGGGTCGAGGGTCATCGTCCGCGGCGTCAGGATGATGCAGGTTAGCTGGGACCACGCGAAGGATCATGACGGCAACTTCGAGGCGGCCGTGCAGGCGTACGCGAACCGGTACAAGGTAGGCGGCACCTGGGTGAGGGCATCTCTTCCCGGTAACAACGGCTACGTGTTCGTGCGCACCGTCGCAGCAAAGGACGAGGTGGAGTCATGACCGCGAAGGGACGATGCCGTGGTTCTGCGATCGTGGAAGCCATCCTATGACGACTCCGACACGTGGATCATCTGTAACCCGTTGTATAGGAAGGCTCGAGAAGAGCTCGTGCAGCGTGGACGTGAGCGCCTCAGTAAGCTTCGCGAACAAAAATAGTTGCCAGAGCGGTTCGCTTCTTAAGACAGAAGGGTAGGATAGGTCTATGAATTTGAGGAAACACTACATTGGTTACCGCGTGAAGCATAGCACCCACAAGGGATTCTATGTTCAAGCCGTGTGGAACTGCTCGATGACCGAAGTCGCTGACAGCTGGTCTACCAAAACCAAGGGTGCCTTGCTCACGAAGAGTGAGGCGCACTACGTGTTGGCCGAGTGGCTTAAGAAGGGCTACAATGGCAAGATCGTCCGAGTGTACGTCATGGAGCGCGTGGAACCTACTCCATTCATGGAGACTTCGAAGGGCTCGCATGCCTAAGTTTAGCTCGTGGAAAGAGACCTTTGAGCAGCCCTTACCAGGCGACATGTATGCCTCCGTGACGTACGTGGAAACACGAGACTTGAACGGGAACTTCAGAAATCTCGTTGAATGGCGTGAGGAACAGCGCGATCTTCGGTGGCATGCCTTGAATGGTCCGCACCGAAACCCTCGATAAATCTTTCTCTTAGATTGGTTCACTTTTAAAGAGAGAAGGGTAGAATAGGTTCATGGAAACCGCCAAGAAGCAAAAATTCTATTTTCATCCCGTGGGCTTCGACTTCAATGGGAATGGTCAGCCCAACAAGACCGATCCCGGATGGGTGGTCGTGGAGGCTCGATGCATGAACGAGGCGATCAAGCTCTTGCCCGAAGAGCCTCGTACGACGCTGAAAAACTTTTGGGAAATGTACGAAAAGATCTGCGTCAAGAAATTTCCGGACTTCTCCGAGATCATGCAGGACACGTGCGGGTGGGGCGTGGGCTTTTCGCTCATGGATCAAGAGGCTTGGGAAGAAAAAGAATTCTGAACAGAACGGTTCGCTTGTGAAGAGGTAAGGGTATAGTGATCTTCATGAACAACACCTCCGCTGGGTATCCGCTGAACGGGTTCAACTATGGCGTTCGAACGAACATGGCCAAGCGCATCTTGAACAACAAGGACGCTGCCTTGATCATCTTGGCGGCATATGGCGGTATTTTGAGGATCATCGACATCCAAAACATGTTGCGTTCGTGGCGTCCTGGTTCAAAGCGCCTTCGGGTCGTAAAACGCGGTTATTACGACACCAAAAAGGATGTCTATGTGAAGCCCACTTACAGCGACGAAGTGGCCGAAAAGTACTTCACCTATCTTTTCAACGGCCACTATGGGTTCATTTCGAACCGCGATCGTGACGAGGAATGGCCGCAGCGTCAGGTGGGTCAACGTGGTATGAACTACATGCGGAATTACACCGTGGGTGCATATATGTGGCGACCGTCTAAAGGCGTCGCCGCCATCTCCAAGCTTGGTTACAAGCGATTGCAGGAGCTTGGAGTGCTGCAGGAGCTTGGCGCCTAGAAGCAGGCATGATGTGGCCCTGGGGGGGGCCACATTGGCATAGAATTTTCTACCAAAGAGAAGTGAGCTTTTGGTTCACTTCTCTTGCTAGCGTAGTACTCTAAGAAGCATAGGAGCTCAACCATGAACGTCGTCGAAATGTTGTTGGTCGGAAGCATCATCGAAATGCAGCAGCGTCTTCAGCACACGCTCACGGATCCGAGGGAAAAGTTCTTGTTTCAAAGTGAATTCAAGCATGTCGAGCACCTGTTCGACTTGGGCGATGACGTGCTCAGCAGGGCTGGGATCGGCCCGGAAGACTTTGGTCCGTACACCGTGGAAGATGGGTTTGTCATCTTCGTTTAGCGAAGAAATTTAGTTCACTTCTTCCGCAATCAAGGTAGAGTAATTTCCATGTCCGACAAAGCAAAGCTTGCCAGGGATTTGACCGACGCGTTCCGAGCTTACGCACACTGGAGCGCCAAAATCGAGACCGAGAAAGCGTATTTTCTAGGACGATACAGAGCGAAGCCTGGTTGTGTGTACCCGGAAGGGTGGGATAAAAACAAGGAGCATGCCGAGCAACAGTTTAAGCGGCTTCTGGCAGAGCTCACGGAAGAATCGTCGTCGTTGGAGCCGCAAGAAAGCTCCATCGCGAAGATGGTGTCCAAGGGTCGTCTCGAACCTTTCACGATTCGCTGAAAGAAAAAATCATGCCACACGTTGTTATCGCCTCGGAAAGAGACATCGTCTGCCACCGCGAGGTCGACGCAGAGGATGCCCTAGAACAGGCTAGGATGGCCTCGTTGGAATTCCCCATGGCTACCAACGTCTGGCTGTATGACAGCCTCTCTGAGGCTCCCTGGCATTCCTTCCTCGTTCCCGCGTCGCAGAAAAAAAGAGCTCGAAGCCTTTAAAATGGTTCGCTTCTGAAGACCACGAGGTAGATTAGTCTCATGGTCATCGTCAAAAATACACGCCTCCGACTTCAGAACCTGGCTGCGGCCCTGCGTCAAGCCGTTGATATTGCACAACGTTCTGTCGAAAAAGACGTGGGTGTTCTTGATCCGACGATTGTTGGTCGTATCGAGGATATCGAAGCCGATGTGGGAATTGTGCTCGCGGCTCTCGAAGATGGTTCGCTTGCTAAGCGAGAAGGGTAGGATACAGATCATGGCTGGTTTCGGAGATAAACTGCTCGCCCACCTCAAGACCGTCCCTCAAGCCACCACGGAGGAGCTCGCGAAGGTCGCCGAAGTGACCTTGGATCAGGCCTATAATCGACTTATGGCGCTTTCGTACGAGAAGCGTACCATCAGTGCCGGCAAGGGCAAGAACCGCGCCTGGTCGCTTCCTGGAGGTGCTCCGGTGGCCCTCGCTGCGCCTGTTAAGGTGGCTCCCACGGGCGTGGTCAAGGCGTACGGCTGGAAGCCCTCTCTGGATCGTTTTCAGGCCGTTAAGGAGACTCCTAAGGTGGGTACTAAGCTCCTCGTCGAGTACCCGGAGGATTGGCGTCATACGGCCCTCGTGACCGTCAACCGCGCCCCGTCCGAGGAAGGTGCTTCCCTTTGTTGGGACCTCCGAAACTCCATGTTCACTTACGTTCCCGTCGACCCGGCGGTCGCTGCCAAGCTTGGAATCAAGCTTGCCATCGTGACGCGCGAAAAGGATCTCCTGTCGCTACAATCTGCGTCGTGACCTTCTAAATTGGTTCGCTTGTCAACCACACAAGATAGAGTGATCTTCATGAACGACAACTACGACGTGACCATCCGCTCCATCTTCAAGTTCTGCGACCTGCATCGCCCGACTCCGAAGACGTTCATGCGTCCGTGTGGAATGGATGTCTTGGCGATGGAGGATCCGAAATTCTACGTGGATTTTGGCAAACCGTTCAAGAACGTGGATTCGATTCGAGTACAGTTCGAATTTCCGGAGTTGGAAGCCTTCGGTATTCGACTTTACTTGAATATCGATTTCGCTGGCAAATACCCGAGCGACGTCTTGCCCGTCTTGCAGGCATGTGTGCCTTCGCCTTCGTCGCGGAAAGAACACAAGTTGAGTATTCGGTGGGAATTCAATGCCATGCGTCATGTGGAGAAATTGGTGAATTTCACCATGGACGAAGCCCTTTCTTATCTCAAGTGCTGCGATTCCGTCGTTGCATTTGGACAAGCCCTCCAAACTGCCTTTCCTGATCCGTTCTACAGCGTCCAAGAGAGTGACAGGCTTAAACTCTTGGCCCATAACGAGCTCACCCAGCTCGTGAACGAACATGTTAATACGTGCCCGGATTTTTCATGCGGGTACATTCATTTTACGCCGAATCGGTTCCCGCATGTAAACCACGTAAACTTGTGGCCCACCATGACCGTGACACGGGAGACCAAGCGGGTAAATTTGAGTACAGCGTGTCGCATGCAGCGACGTCTGGTGTAGTGTACGTTCACCGTTTGCGAAAATAATTACGAAAACGGTTCACTTCTGAAAGAAATAAGATACATATAGACTTGTTGCCCTTCGGGACGGATTTGACGAGAAGCTGGTTTGATTCCAGCCTGTCGACAGGCGAGCACGGACGTAGGCGGAGATGGAATGATTTTCCTGCGTCAAATCCGTCCCGAAGGGCAACAGATTATGCGTCGGCTGAGCATTGGCGGGCTCAAGTGGCTGTAACCCACCCGTTCTAAACCGTGAAGGTTCGACTCCTTCTCGACGCACAAATGGTTCGCTTGTTAAGAGCACGAGGTAGTATCTGAACCATGGACACGACCTGCTTCTTCTGCGGAGGCGCTGCTCACCCTGCTGTAGGGTGCCAATACACGGAGACCTGTATTGCGTGTCTCAGATGTACTCAAGAGACCTGGGCTTGGGTACGTAACTTTACCAACCAAAAAGGTCGTCGTAGAGGGCCATCCTTCTATGACCATGTCAACCGAATCGCTCCCCCTATCCACCTGAACGAGGAAAAATGAAGCTGATCATCGTCTGCGATAACGACCCTACCGGTACTGTTCGTGTCGGAAAGGAGCTTGCCTTCAAGTACCTCGACGTTCCCGCGGAGGATTCTGTGTGGGTCTCCTCGGACTTCGCCCTCGATCTGGACGAATCCGAGAAGGAGAACATGGAGCGCGTGGCTCTTGGGCAGACCAGTTACATCACGCTGAAATACGATCGTGGACCCGTGACCGTGCGTGGAAAACTTATCTACGAGCGAACCTAAAACGGTTCGCTTCTGAAGAGGAAAGGGTAGGATACTGAACATGATGGGTCATCGAGAAGTCTTGTCGGGCGGCAACGAGTACGATGTTTTTTCGCGGCGTTGCCGCCGTATCCTCGCTATGCGAGCTAGCACGATCGCAAGTGTCAAGGCGTCATTCAATCGACGAATCCGCAGAGCTCAGAAAATCATGGTTCGCTTGTCAAAAGAACATGATACGGTTTGATCATGGTCAACAAGCTCCACAATGACACCACGACTCCAAAACTGACGGCGGAGCAAGCTCGATGGGTAGCTTTCAAAATGGCTACCTGTCAGCTTAACAACACTGCCTTCAATACCGAAGATCGTCTGGAGCTGGAGGATGCCTTGTTGGAGGCATTGGGTGTATCTGAGCGCAAGTACCGCGAACAACTCGACGCTCACTGGGAGTCATAAAAGCACAAAATCGGTTCGCTTCTCAGAAGAACAAAGTATAGTGAGAACATAGTCAAGGAAACTGGAGAGTAAAGAATGGCATCTGGCATCAAAGGTTCGTGCAACCGTCCGAAGCAGTCCAAGCGTCTGGCCTCCGCGACGCGCAAGAAGTTCCGCAACGAGTCTCCGGTGGCGCTCGCCAAGTACCGCGAGAAGATGGCCAAGCGCGCCGCCCGAAAGCTCAAAAAGCGTCGCTGAATCTGTCTCTCAAAGGACCCTATAAAGGGTCCAAATGGCCCCTTCGTCTAACGGCAAGGACGCTCGATTTTCAATCAAGCAACACGGGTTCGATTCCCGTAGGGGTCACCACGGTGAAGACTGCTCCTGATCAGGCAGTTGTAAGTCCGTGATCGGTGTATGTGCTCTTACTGATCATCTGAGCTCGTTAGACCGATTGTCCTGTTCGTTTACACGGATTAAGACGCGCCCGTAGGGGCGAAAAACGAGGTTCAAATCCTCGTACAGGGCCTGATGTGTGGTTTGGACCATCCTAGAATCACCTAGGATGGTCTTAGATGGCTTCCGTGACCTCTAGGATGCCCTTGGGTCCTAGAGCCTTCTAGGTGCCTTTCTGGTCAACCTAGAAGGAGACATTTTGTGTCTAAATTGGTTCACTTCTGAAGTCTTCATGATAGGATTTTTCTTTCTGAAATGCTAAACACGATCGCAGCTAGAGATTTGAGCCTAGGAAGAAGGTTCACTTCTCTGAAGGAACATGGTAAAGCTTGGTTCACCATCGAAAAGATTAGCGTTCTGTCTGATGGACGGCTTGATGTGCTTGGCCGTGTCGTAGAATACAACCAGAGTGTAAATACACCTTATCACACAGGGTTTACCAAGTGGTTCTGTTTTAAGCCAGACGACTTAGTTGTAATTTGAGACGACATTGGTTCGCTTGTCAAGAGGAAAGGGTATAGTGATTCTCATGAAAAACGTGACCTACAAAGAATCCACCCCGAAGGCTCTTGTCGACATCTTGGAGCGTTATCGCGCTCGCCACCGTCTTGGTCAGTATTTTCATGCACGGTTGACTTTCGTCTACAGCTCGCACAAGGAGCACGGTTACATCGGAAATACCACGGGTGAGGTTCGAACGCCAATCCTGGTGCACAACCGTCGGTCTTTGGGAGGGTATATTCTGGACACCGAGAATGTGCTCGAGGTCCGCGAGGCTCGGGGCGGTCGTCTTCTTTGGTCGCGAACTGACGAGCAGAAAGAAGGCTCAAAATGAAGCAATGCAAGGGCATTAAGGTGCCCGCTCACGAACGTTCGACGTGCTGTCCGTACTACAGCACATACGAATTTTGTCATCGTCCACCAAAATGCTCGCCAGAAATGCGGGCTCAGTTGATGCTCTCAGCGATCTGTATTGCAATCGTCTTCGGACGAAAAATGACCATTGCTTGAAAAGTGGTTCACTTGTAGATTTTAGGTGGTAACGTGAAAGAATCGAAGATGACTTTTACCACCGTAGATCTGGACGAGCTTGAGAAGAAATTCTGCGACAGACACATGTCGTGGGATGAAAAGCTTGAGGCATTTCAAGAGCTTGAGAACCAACTGCCTTCCATCATCATGGAGTTGCGCGAGCTTCGGAAGCTTAAAGAGGTCGTGGATTCTGAGGTGTCAACCGTAGAGTACGATCTGGAGCTTGTTACGCCTTCATTACTACGAAAAGGTGGGCAGCAAGCAGGTACACCAAGGCTCGCCGGTGTTCCTCCGGGAACCTTACACTATATTCGAGAGGTAACAAAAGTATTGCGTTACGCTCTTGGTACGCTTGTGAACGTAAACGTGGTAAAGTAACCTTCTATGATTTTGTCTAAATTCGAACGACTAGATGGAAAGGGATTCGCGTACGTTTTGCATTCACCGGACGTGGATGCGACGCGAAAGTTTGCCCAAAATATGTACCTGTCTCCGGGTGACACCTACCCTGGCCAAAATGCTGTCATGGCGTGGGAGCATGTACGTTCGTGGTTCGTGCCGGATGGCTTTGGCACCACCACCATGGATGCCATGAGGGCCTGTAAACAGTCCACGTTGACCTTTAGAGTACCTTAGGACCCAAAGCCTGCCCTCAGCTAAGGGCTTAGCCTCTAGGGCCTTAAAGGTCATCCTGGCGCCTTCTAGCAATTGTCACTTTTTTCTTCGCAACGGTTCGCTTGTCTCGTCAACAAGGTAATATCTTCTTATGGTCAACAACAAGCCTGTCAAGCACGCGAAGTTCTACACCAACGACGAGCGCATCATTTATCTGCGCGGTCTGTTCTCTTCTGGAGCAGATCTGGACCGCAAGGAGGCCCTCAATCTCCTCTGGATGTGGATCAAGACCGGCGTGTTCATGAAGCGCGAGCTCGAGCGCCTGCTTGCGATTTGTGAATCCGTGTGCCTCGAGCAGGAGCGCAAGGGCGATGACCGGGTGAAGCCTTCTTTGGAAGGCCTCTGAGATATCGGTTCGCCTGTTAACCTCGCAAGGTAAGGTATTCTCATGAGCAAGAACGACCAGCAACTCAAGATGACCGTTGGCTATCGGGTTCGAGGCGTCGGGCACGGTGAGTATGTTCACGTCGAGTGGGACGACATCTATCGGCTCGCGATTCATAGCATCAGCTGGCGTGAGAAGCCGCCGAGCAAGCTGCGTCGCGCCGAGGCCTTTGCCGTGGCTGCTTACGCGGAGAACATGAAATCCTCGGTCAAGATCATTCGTGTGGTCAAGAAGTGTGACCCCTGAATGGTTCGCTTCTCCGTCTGACATGATAAAGTGTCTTTAGATTCTGAAAAAATAGGTCATGTTATGAATGCAAAGTTCAAGTTTGCGTTTGGTCTGGCGTTCCTCTGGAACCTGGTGGTTCTTGCCATCCTCGGTGGGCTCGTCTATGCGGCGGTCCACTTCGTTTCGAAGTACTGGTAATCTTTTCTTTCGCATTCTGGTTCACTTTTCAACCTCACAGGGTAGAGTGATCTCATGCTCAACAAGTTCTTCGTAGTGGTCGCAATGGAGGACGGCTTCGTCCGTAACCAGTACATCATCAACGAGGAAGAGGCTGCCAAGACCTTGGCTCAAGAGCTTGCGGATGACCTTCGTAACGAATGGTGCGCCAGCGTATACATGTACGAAGGTTCCGTCGGAGAAGATCTTCAGCGCAACCTTCGTCGAAAGCCTATCGTGCCCTCGAAGGTGTGAATCAGTTGACTCTTAGTAGCGTAGACCACAAGGAGTAAGACATGGCTATGAAGTTCAAGCGTGTGTTCGGGCAAGGCGATCGGGTCATGGTGACGAACAAGGGCAAGAAAACTCGAGCCGTGATCACGTCGGTCGATGCCCATGGAGTGTGGGTGAGCGGATGCTTCCATCCGTTCGTCGAAGGGAAGTGCAAGGACATGACCATCGAGTTCGACCAAGACTGGGAGTATCTTCAAGAAGAGCTCGAGAACGGGTATCTTGACCATACTGACAACTGACTCACCACCGTCACCTTGATTGAGAATAAGCTCCGGGAGGCCTTCTGGTCACTTGGAGCTATACCTTTTCCCACCACGTGAAAAAGGCGCCTCCGAAGATTTGCGGATCCACATCAAGCATGACAAGTACTTTGCTGAGATTTGTTTGAACAATGGTCTCTGTCTCGGCGTCGTCCACGTTTAGGCATGCGAGAGTCAAGTTGTTTTCGCAAACATTAAGACTGAGAACCACATAGTACAACGTATCGCACTGTTGCCAGACAGAGATATCCTTATGCGTTAGAACATCACCGACTTTCAAACCCGTACGTTTTATTCGGGCTCGCATTACGGAAGGCACATGAGCACGGTCGAGCAGCTTAGCTCTTTTCGTGAACATGGAAATTGTCGGAACGTATGGTTCGTTCATAGGAGTTGCCATGCAAGACTAGAGCGTGAGATAGCACTTCCACCATCGAAGCTCATAAAGGTTTTGATGTCTTTGTCTGTGACAGAGAGAGCTGAGCTCTTGATCAGATCATGTAGAACGGCGTTGAGATGTGTCCACGTTGTGACGCCATTCTCAAGCGTCCATAATCCAACCCTTCCTGAGTAACCAACGTTGTCAATAGAGGTCACGACATAGTAATCGCCTTGACCTCGGATAATAAAAAAGATTACGGAACCAAGCTTGAGACCGAGCTTTTTGATAAGTCGCCGGCGTGCTTGAATAAGAGGTCCTGAGGTTTGATCTAGATTCAAGCTTCACCTGTCAAATTGAAGGAATGACCAGAAGAGACCCTTGGGTGGGTTGCGCGCATTACCGACGTCATATCCTCTGTCGTAGGTGTACTGCACAAGCATTTTTCTCAACTCGTAATCTCCGTCACATAGCTCATAGAGTATGTTAGCGACGCTAAGATGCATGATGACTTCACCAGACAACAGGCTGCATAGTGTAACACTGCAAGATTCTGGATCATACTCCAAAACAAGAAATGGATCGTTGTTGTGTGATGTCTGAAAATTTGCGTTAGCAAGAGAGATCAATCTACCCGGACCAAATCCTATCCTCTTGACGACTTCTGCGAAGGTTTCTTCTTTCGTCATGTGAATTTGACAATTTTCCATGAAGGGTCCGACTCTGATAGAAGTTCCAAGACCCACTTGTAATTCAGTTCCCACAATAGATCTGCCGCGTAGTCTGTCCACGGATTGTGTAACCTTAAACCTGTGAATGACTCTGCTTCCTCATCAGCCTCAAGAACAAGGTAGTAAGCCTTCGCGCCCGGCTCTACAACGATACCCGTGCCACGATGATCACGTACGCCGTCGTAAGCCAAGATCATGCCCGGAATCAACTCTCTCATGACGAGACCCGGACCCATCTCATGGTTCCTATTTCAGTGCCCCTCATTTGTCTGTCAAACGCAAAGAGAAGTTGACTGAGCGACTCTTCTTGAATCTGCAAGAGCTCTTGGTTGTCTCCACCGATGCTCAAGAGCGAGGCCTTATCCTTGTCAATGTCTATCTTTACGATGAGATATGTCCATGGATCCGGATCCGGACCAAGATTCATGAGCTCAATGACTTCGCCTTCCTGAAGGCAAATCGTCTTCATGAGATCTTTCGTGCGTCCAATGATTGACATATGATCTACTTTCTCATGACGTGATGTACAAGCGATCTCTTCAGAACATCTGCCATGTCACACCGTAACGGTTCTTTATGTTTTCGTCGTCTGGCTCATCAAGCATGTGTAGAACAGAGCTTAACTCGTTTTTGCCGATGGAGCCTTCTTTATACGCATCATGATTTGGTATATCGATTCGCAGCAAAAGAAGCTCATCTTTCTGAACGTCTATTGACAAGACAATGTAATACCAAGGTTGTCGATCGTGGTCGTGGGTTTGAAGGATAAGCCCGGATCCTAGTCTCAGACCAATCTTATCGAGGCGTCGCTGCATGACAACCCTATTTCTCGCCTCGATGAACTTGTCAGAATTTGATTTCACGAGCTTCACTCTTCAGCTGAGCAATTTCTTTGGGTGAGACTCCGAAAACAAGCATCCAGGAATTGTCTGGGTTGCTAAGAGTCTCTTGGTTGGCTACAGTAATATTTTCAAGCATGGCATCTAGATTTTCTGTGAACGTGCTGCCATTCATGTCTGGTGCCCACGGACACTCAAGCCGCAAGATGTGCACCTCACGCTTCTTAAGGTCAACATCTAAAACGAGATAGTATGAACCACCTTGATTGCGCCGTGCTGAATTGATCTGAAGCAACGTACCGTGACGCAGAGCCAACTCTTTATACATGGAGTCTCTTTTTGGAATGGCATCTCATATTTTTATTGTACAAGATGGTACCTGGCTTGATCTTAAGCTGCTCTATAGTCTTGATGCGAATTCGCGGATTCAACCAAGACATCCAAGAATGATTATTCACGTCAGTTTCGCTTCAAAGGTGAAGGGTAACCCTTGTAGATGTACGGCTCAGGATCGCACCACACGGGAATCCTCACGGGCTTCCCATACACACGATACTCCTTGACCACCTCACACGGATCCTCAGAAGGGTACACTGGAGGCATGCTACGAGGGCTCTCTGCATCAGGTACGTCGAACTGAACCTCTTGGCTACCTGAGTCGACAAGGCCTTCCTCGGAGCCAGAGCAGCCAACGAGCAACATGAGAAAGATGGCGGCGTACTTCATGACATCTCCTGAATTTCTGTTCGGATACAAGTATAAAGTACTACAGTCTTTTCACAAGCGAACCGTCTCTGTGAGCTTTAAACCAGATACCGTGTGCAATATTGGTGAAGGTAGTACTCAGACACCAACGTCGTCGCTCCGGGATTTACGTCGTTAGACCCCGTCAGGCTTACAATCCTGTAACCTGTCTTTGAGATGACGCTTAAAATCAACAAGAGCTCACCGTTTGGATATCCCCACACTTCTCCTATACGACGCAGCTTGGACCTTGTGTCGTCTCTCATTATCATTTTTCTACCCGTACAGCTCTATACAGACATTTAACCCACTCTGTATCCAAAGAGTCAAAATTCCAGTCTGTAAGCTCTCCGGACCGGACCCTGAATGATCTATCCTGCGGTACAGAAAGCATCAAAACGTTAGCCGTTACCCTATACATGTTTTTGGAAACGATGGAAATTACAACAAAAGTGTAACTTATTACTTCATGCTCCACGTAGTGGAACGCATCACCAACATTTACGTCGCACTTTTCCAAGATCCACCTTGTCGATCCACGAGCAGTTCGTAGTTCGAATCATGGCCAATCAGATACCACACGTAAAAAGCTTGACCATCTTGAAGGCTTAAAACACGATATTCCAACATGCGTTCGCGATCGGAAGAATGGTACGTCGCGTTTTCAAGAATGAAATATAAGTCATTATGAATGACCCATCGCCAAACCTGACCCATCGCAGGGAATATCGTGCTCACTTCAACTACCGCGAAGCCAGCAATCCTTGTCAGCGGAGGCTTGCCTCTCGTAGACGTTGGGATAGCAGTCCTTGCACCCAAAGAGATACGCGCCGCGGTCGTCGTGCATCATGACACCCGTGGAGTGTTTCTGGCACGTGTCACACTTGTCACACGCGATGTAGTTGCAGTTCTTGTGGCGTTCGTTCAGCTTGTTGTCCATATTCAATATCTTACCTTGTTCGTCAGAGAAGTTAACCGATTCGTTTGTAAATTGCATCCCATGCTTTGTATGGGATTCTGTAGCTTTCTTCGTTGGTGAGTAACTCGGTCACATAGTATTCACGTATTTCAGTGTTACTGTAAAAGACAGGATGGCGAGCATACGCTCGCCCAAAAGCAAATACGTCCAAAACAGGTGGACCAATGATGACAAAGACATCCCCACCACTATGAAATGTGTACGTTTCTCCAGTTCTGTCTTTCAACCGGGCTCTCTCATCTTTATCAAGAGCCCGGTCTACGATATCGCGCCGATCCCACATATCAGGTCGTCAGAAGCAACTGCACCGGGACGACAGTATACCTGTGCGCTCGACTCCCGAACCACGCGCGGACCGCCATCTCAGCATTCCGCTTGCTCCTGAACAGGTTCGTGTTCAGAGGATCGAGCTTGCCGTACCTACCAGAAGAAGTCACGTAATTTCCATTGATGTGCTTGATGGCGTAGTACTTTTTCATGATGAGCTCCTCAGTCAGTGTCTAGGATTAGAATAACATGCCAGGTTCACAAGCGAACCATTTCAAGTCTTTTGCTTGTAGCACACCATAAACGACATAGTAAGGTGTGTGATATGACCATGATTCAGATCAAGCACCGTACAAAGGTTTGATTTTGCTACATATTCTAGTATGAGTACGAGGCTCGGAGCGTGCACGACATATCGTGGCGATTCGTAAATCTCACCAGGTATAGGATTCTTAACCATTAGAAGCCTCTAGGGCCTGCTCTGGTGCCACAATCACGTATCCAGCATGTCGTAGCAGCTCGACGAGGACCTCAACCGGGATCTGCGTACGAACTCGCTCGTGGTGATACGCTTCACCGCGCTCGCTATCCACCTCGAGCAAGCCATTCTCGAGCGAGATTTCAGATGACACACGGTTTGGCGACTGCCACCCCTCGAGCGAAGCAGTGTTACAGCACTCCAGTTGTTCCAGGTGCCACCCGCAAACTGTTCTTGTCGTCATGAAGGTTACTCTACTCTGTTAAGCTCACAAGTGAACCGTTTATAGCATCCATCAACGATAGAGCAGAATGCTTACATGCTCGTAGCCATCTTCGATCAGGGCGTCCAAGCTGTCAGGCTGGGACACGCACTCGGGACAGATAGCATTGGGACCATCCACGTAGGCAAGACGCCTCCACGGACCTCTATGGTCGTGGAAGAATGAGCCATCGTACAGACCTCCAATGCTATCTCCACAGCATCGGCACGTGTATAGCGTTTCTCCTTGCATGTTCTGTATCCTACCCTTCTCTCTTGAGAAGTGAACTAAATTTTGATATTTACTCGTGCTCTTGAGACGACTCGGCTCGCCCAGTCCCGTGGCAAGTCTCGCAAGGCCCGACAGCCTCAGGCCCGCAGCACTCGCAAAAGGTATGAAACTCGTGCCCTCGCCCCTCACACGCTTGGCAGGCATGAGGGCACTCCTCGGGCCAAGGGGTAGGAAACACGTTCCCGCACTCGCAAGGTTGACGGTGGGTCATGAAGACACCTTACCTTTCTCTCGTAACAAGCGAACCAATTTAGAGGAAGAGGAGGGATTCGAACCCCCGAACGCGTTAACGTTACCGGTTTTCAAGACCAGCGCCATAGACCACTCGGCCACTCTTCCCTTGAGGCATGCTATAAGATAGCATGCTCTCATCACAAGCGAACTACTTTTTCAATTCAATTTGAGCTTGCAAAAGAAGCTCCAGACGCTCCACCTGCGCCTTTAAAAGGTCCTTCTCAGCTTTAAGCTCCGCAAGCTCTGTCCGGAGCTGATCGAGCTCTTCTTCACGCTCCTGAGCACGGTCGCCGTGCTCGTAGCAATCAGGATCGGCGCCAATGAACCGTCCACCGATCTGATAGCACTCGCAGCTCACGAGTCCACCTCTCCATGAAGGGTGTACAGGGCTCGCTGGACCGTGTTGATGGCCCGCTGCTTGGCACCAGAGGAGACCTTCTTGGTCCAGCGGACGCTCGCCGACGGAGTGCTGACCACCTTGAAGGTCAGGGTGACCTTGTCAAGAGACGCGGAGAGATGGATGCTGTTGGCCTTGTTGATCATGAAGCCATCTTACCTTTTACGGGTCACAAGCGAACCAAATCTGAGAATAATTTTAGAGGCCTCTAGATGACACGAGAAGGGCCTTAGGCCTTGGGATGGGGTCTGGGCCATCTTGGGCCCTCGGAGGTGTCTAGGAGCCATCCTGGAGGGATTCTAGGACCTATTTTCCAGCTCCTCCATCCGTACGAATTCCCCATGTTTTTCCCATAGCGTCTTATCCTCGTACCAGTGGTCAAGCTTGCCCGTCACGCACAAAACGGAACCGTGGGTTCCGTTTTGTGCAAGCGCACCGGGACGGTCTTCACCGTGCGGATCTTCTGGATCCTCACTGCCTGGCCCGATGACATACAGAAAGCAGTTCCCTTCACCGTCGCGGGTGCCATCATGAAACCACCACACCTGCCCTGAGCGGTCTGCCGGGGCGTCTACGTCCTTTTTAGCCATGGTCTCTCTCCCGTCGGGTACTCCGCCACGTAGCCTGTCCATCCAAGGCTCTCTAGGGCCTCTAGGGCCTCAGAACGGTCCAAGAACAGCATCCCGTGCCATTCAACGACCTCGTCATGAGGAGGAGGACCTCCATGTGCCGTGAAGGCGATGCCATAGAGCACCTGGCTCACACTATCCCCTCGCTATAGTTTACAGTCTCACTGTAATAACCGTTCGATTGACCGAGCCACCGGATAGTGACGAAGCCTTTCTGCGTCGCGAATCGGTAAAACGTCCAGGTGTAAGATTCGGTACACTCTGGGGGATTCACGTGCATGAATTTCGCGTGTATCTCAGGCAGATTTTGCTCGGAAATCTCGGCTGTTAAGTCAGATGGATCAAAGCTCTCGTTGTGTGACATGCGATCCAAACGAGCCTCACGAGCCTCGTTAGAAACCTCTTCTGCGATCAAAAGAGGCGACCCTATGAGATCGTTGATGTCTCCGCATATGTCTTCGATGTACACGGATTCGCAACAGTCTGGCAAGTGAAAGAAATTGAACGCATAGCTATTCGAATTCAAGAACGTCAACGAAGCACTCCCGAGCTCAGAGCCCGTGATCTTGACGATGACTTGTCCAATCATGTTCTTGAAATGAACGACGTTCACAAATTTATCCCTTGCTGTCTATTTGTCGTGGCATTCTTTTACAAGCGAACTAAATTTGAAAGCCGGCGTCGCGCAGCTCGCGCTCGGCATCGTTGCTCGCGGCGCAGGCGATCTGAATGGCTTCCGTGAGCCAGGCCATATACTGCTCGAGCTAAGCTTCCAGCTCTGCCACGCGATCGGTCTGGCTTTGGGCTTTTTCGTGACCACATGACGACGTTAGATTATCCGTGTTAGACATAAGATCACTTTACCTCTTTCACATCGACAAGTGAACCGTCAGCAAAAACTTTCTCGAAGAGATTGTTCACGGTCGCCGCGCATCTCAATTTCCATCATCACACGCTCGATATCCTCGATGCGGAGTGTAGAAGGACAGCTCATCCGCACCAGCCTGGCTTGACGCTCTTGCTCCAGCTTCTGCTTCTTTTCGAAGGCGAGCACCGTCAACTGGGTGCGATATTTGATGGTCATCGCACGAGCTTTAGGCATGCGGTCGGCGAACAGATGACGACCTCCAAGGATGAGACGAGCCCAATAGGTACCCCGCCGAGCGTCGCATGCTTGGAAGCCGATACCGTTGTGATGAGTCGTAGCCTCGATCTGCTTCTCTTCCTTCGTCTGGCGGTCGTAAATGCGTAGAATGGCCTGCTCCACCGCCTTGTCGCTACGCTTCAGCAACGCGACAATGGTCGCAGTCATGGCGTCAAACTCCTTGCGGGTGCAGCCGAGGCGGGAGAGCAGTTCCTTGGTGACGTTCATGAAACTATCTTACCACTCCCTCTCCACAAGCGAACCGATTTACCATCCGATGATCTCGAACGACGTTACATCCTTCTCAGCGATGAGGTATGGAATCACGACATTACGGAGCTCAGCCTCCGCCTCCTCTTGTGTCTGGAAAGTGACGACAGGAAGCGCCACGAGCTCATACTTCATTTTCTTGCCCGAACTATCATTCACCCAGGTGAGCGTTCTATAGTTCGACCTCGTGAAGATAATCGCGAAGCGTCCTTGAAACTTCACGACACGTGGATTCTTCTTCATAGGTTTTTCTTTTACTATTCTCTCCTGAGAAGCGAACCACATCACAAAGAATTTTTACGTGTAGAAGGGAACCGTTTGAGCACCTGAAGAATACGCTCCATTGATGCACGAAATCCCAAAACTAGGCCACATTGGACATAGCCTTCCATACCGGAGTTGAGCTCCAAGAGTCTCACTCTACACAATTCTAAGCTTAGCTCATTCCTCGTACCTTCGAAAAGAAATTTGGGAACAGCTTCTATGCCAAGCACGAGATATCCGTTATCGCTGATGTCATCGACGTAAATGACACGATTGCTTTCGGTCTTAACGTGGAATTGCATTCCGCAAGACTTTCGAAAACGCACGCAATCTCCCACATCAATACGATTAAGCATCAGAGTTGAGCCCATCCGTTGTTCAGAACACGCTTCTTGACACGTATAAATGTTACGTGACCTTCTTCCAAGTTAAGCGCTTGGCATAACCAGTGCTCTTTTTCACTGGCACGAATTGACAAAACGAGATACAAGCCGTTGGCTAGTGTCCAACTTAGCCAATGATATATTTGACCGGGCTCTGGTGTAGTTTGGACGATCGGACGTTTCATGTTACACGTACTAAGTCGACGTTACCTTCTCATACCCGACCTGCATCTTCGGACCAAATTACCTTCTTGCCCGCAGCATTGGCCAAATGAACGACGTTATGTGTGTAGTGGGTCCCAAATTTCAATTTGGAACTGAGCACAAGTACGATATATTGTGCATCATAAGTTCTCCACACTTGCCCTACGCGATTATTTTTCATTGCCACACACACGCCTTGACCTGACCGCTGCCCTGCTCGAGCGTCTCGATGTGGCAAACATAGGTCTTTACCGGAGCCGCGGGTGCGACAGCCTTGGCCTTGGGCGGCATGACCTTCTTCGGTGCGGAGGCCGTTACGAACACCTCAGAGGTAACCTGGATGGCCTCAGGAGCCGGCACGTAGCGTCCGACAGCCAAGACCACCCTGGGACGCGAGAGCTCCTCCTGGTGCACCGTAGGTTGACCAGGAAGGACAAAAATCCCCGCGGCGATGAAGGAGAGAGCAGCGAAGGCGAGGGCGGCGACAGACTTGGTGTTCATCATGAAGACCACTTTACACTGCTTAGAAGAGAAGCGAACCGAATTTCTCTTCAACCTTCAAATATGTCCCTTTTCCAAAACTTCAAAAGCGCTTGAATGTTTTGAGCGCCGCACGGATTCTGGGTGAATTTCGCACGGCGGAGGAGCATTAGTGTCGCCATAGTTATCAACGAGCCACCACAAGAACCGCATCACGGTGTCGTCACCGCCAAGATCATGGTCGAGACCCATCTCGGCAGGAAAACCTTCACGTTGTACGATCTCAATTGCTTCCTTGGAAGAGGTTGCAATCGTCCACGTGTCATCCGGAGGGTATCGAAATGACGCCATGTTGGGCGACCGAGCATCATCGTCAATCCATAGCTTGAGCATGACTTAACGCTTTCGTTTGACAACGCGGACAATGCGAGCCTTATAGCCATCTTCTTCACGGGCCGCGGCGACCTTGAATGCCTGCGCGCGGGTAAGAAGAGGTCCCTTGCACGTGCAATCTTGCTCTTGCAACCACAATCCATCCACCACGGTGGAGAGAACGCCCTTCCACTTCACGCGAACCTCACGCCCATCGTGAGCCCGCACACGGTAGCCAATGATCTTCTTCGCGTTGGACATAAAGCTACTCTACCCTCTTTAGCTCACAAGCGAACCAAAGCCTTCATTTATTTTCCAGCTTAGATCGCAATGCTTCAAGCTCTGACTTGACTCGCCAAGCCGCATCTATGACAGATTCTCCCTCTTGGGCGTCCAGAATCTTTCTCAACATGGCAGCATCACGAGAAGAAAGAGTGGAACCATCAGAGAATATTCTCTCCAATTCCCATCTAGCCTGCTTATGCTTAGCATTATCATCCATACGAAAGATTCTAAGCAATTCTGTTCACAAGCGAACTACTTTTTCAGAAAACGATCAAACTCTTCAGGTTTAGGATACCGATTGGGGTTAGCTTTTAGGCTTCCCTTCATCATCTGCTCTGGTGTCTCCATCTCTTCTTCGACGAAAGACATGACTTGATCCACGGCTTCTTCTTGGCTCATGGGATCCATCTCGTTGGCAAGCATGTCCTCGTCGGTCCACATTCCGTTAGGATCGACCCAGCAAAGCCAATCGATCAAATCGTGTCTGTCCCATGTCGTGAGCAAGCGTTCACGTTCGGCAGACAGATCGAGAGGCTCAAGATTCTCTTGCATGATGGAATTGATGATATGACGTACGTTTGACATGTCCTTGCTAACTAGTGCTGTTTCGTGACTTTATCTAAGTCAACGATGCTCTCGTCAGTTACCGCTTTACGGTAAGACACTACGGTCACTTCCAGGTGTACACATGACCATCTGGGGTGTATCCATAGTGTTTCGAGCTTGAGATTGAACTTACCTCGACAAGGTGACAAACGAACCGTTTTGTGAAAGATTTATTACATGGATGCATCAAAAAGGACAGAAAAAAGAGCTTTTTCTTCAGCCCATACTCCTACTGCTTCAATCCATCCTTCACGATGTGAATTCAACTCTACAATTCGTACCTTGAACCACTTCTTGTGCGAGTCAGCGTAGCGTTTTTCCACGATTAGCAGAGCGTCGCTATTTCCAGAATCAAGCCACCACTTGACATTTTTTCCGTACGTGTCTGAACTTGCAGAGTCAAAAATAGGAATTGACAAGCTCCCAGCAAACTCTACGATAGAACCTACAGAAATCACATCGATTGGCTTCAAGTTCTTTCTGTTTGATTTGTTGAGCTGTGCAGAGACATACATAAAAAGTTCTTCCGTTTGAGCGGTTTCACGTACTGCTTACTGCCGTCGTAGTAATGAACAACGACTGGACACCCGAAATCACCGTTGACATACTCAAAGACAGGACGATCATACACGCATGGCTCTTTGTCGCCTTCTTCATCATTTGAAACGCGATACCAACGATCACCACAACACGAACAATCGTTGCCATCACGAACGCCATCAAAGTAAATTCCAAGGCTTAAAGCTTTCTTGTTAGCAGCCTTAGGGCTCGTTTCTTCTACGATGACAACGATATCAAGATTGTCATCCGATACGAAATTTCCACCACTGTTGTTCTGACGAAAGCTCCAGAACAACAGTTCTTTTTTCGTGCTTTTAGGTTCGGAAGTCGGCACAAAGGAGTGCACAACATTGCTGTAGAGTGGTTTTTCGTTTTTCATGTGCTTTTTCTCCATTTCACTTAGGTCTCGGTGGTGGGATTCGAACCCACGTATCATGTTTTAATCGTAGAGGGAAACGCGCTTCCTTCTGCAGGCAGGTAGCGGCCAAACCCTGTCACGTTACCATGACAGGCTGCAGTCAGTGCTTCCGCAACCTCGCGAACCTAGCTTGCACTAGTTACATGACCCTTTTATAGTCGGATTTCGTTTTTCCGTACATGTCCACTCTGCCACACCGAGTATGAAACCACTATACTTCGTACCGCTGACAAGCAAACCTAAATTTCAACAAATGATTCATCCCACGAAGAAGCACCAGACATATAGCGTCGCTCATCAACGACAAAAGTCTGTTGATCTCCCTTAGAAGGATCCATGTTGATGCAAGTGTGAGTGTAGTTTGATTGTTCGTCAGAGAGATACGAAGACCATTTCTTGGAATGAATGACGGTACAAAGAAGTTTTTTTCCCGCGTTATCACGTCCCAAACTTTGGTACGATTTGCCCTCTCGATTCATGAAGACACCCTATTGTGAATTCAGTCCCACTCTTCGCGCTTCCAGGACTTCCTAGCATCTTTGGGTCGTCGAGCTCTGCGGTCGCGCATGATCTGCTTACGCTCCTGCGACGCACCAAGCGGGTTACGGTTCTTCAATTTGGGCAGCTTGATCGTGAACATAAGAATACTATACAACGTCACGATGACAAGCGAACCAAATTTGTGTCATCTAAGTGACGCGCGAAATGGTGCTTCGCGCTCAAGATAAGCCACGAACTTAGGAGGCATCACTTTGATCGGATCTGCATAGTTTATCACGATGCTCAAATTTGTGTCGTGAAAAGTAATGAGAGCGTAATCGTGAAATTGAATATCAGTACCCGAATCGTGACAGTAAGTGCTATGCGTCGCAATGTCTAGGATACGAAGCCATTGTGGGTATTTCTCTCCTGGCAGTTTGACGTAAACAACGTCCCCAGGCCAAAGATCTTCAACCTTCTTTGTCAAGGCTAGCGGATAACTCGTATTGTCCATGATTTTAACTTATCACACTTGAGCGAGAAGTTAACCATTTCAACGAGAAAAGGTTACATTTCGGTTACCCCTTAGAGGTCCGATCACTCACTACTTTTGCGCCCTTTTCCTTCAGCCCATCCACGGTTTGCTGGAACAGCTGAGACAAGAACGCAGAAGTTTTGACTTGTTCTGGACCGAGCTCTACCTCATTAAGAGAGAACTTCTCCGGTTTGTCGTGCCACGTCTTGAGACCTTCGATTTTGGTGACCTCGCCCCAGCAAATGGCTTTGTTGGTCCGGAAATCCAGGTAGTTGACGAGGTACTTCTTGCCCGTAACCTTGACCGTCGCAATGCGGAAGAGCTTGACCATGAAGAAACCTTATCAGACACTGGAGAGAAGTGAACTAAAGAAGACGAGTGAATACGCCTTCCCAAGGTGATGATACAAATTCCGGTTGGTTACCAACCATACCAAGAACTTCGGGATCATCTTTGTGAGCCCCTATCATGACAATAGGATGATTCACGTACCACGTTCCGTAGCGAAATTCAGCACTTGTAGGTGGACCAATTACAAAAAAAATAAAATCGCCAAGCAGACTACCTTCATTGCATTTTGACCACACTTCACCTGTTCTATCTTTTGTTTTCATGATACACTGTTTGAGTGACAAGTGAACTAAATCTGTCGCGAAAAAAACCAGATACCAGACCACTTGTAGATGGTGAAAACTTGACTTTGAGTAAATTCTGCGTAGCTTCCATCCAAAATCAAAAGCTTGAATATGCACTCACGGTCAATTGACACGACCATTGTAACGCACCTATTGTTTTTCAGTACGTCAGAATGGTTAAGCTCCCACACTTCTCCAACGGTGGTTGGAGTATTGTATATGCATTCGTGTTGTTGAACAGTAGTCATGTTACTGCGTTTTCTTCACAAGTGAACTACTTTCTCTTGCTTTTCTCTTTTGCCAACCTCTTCGCAAACGCCGGGGGATCAACATGTGGATCCCACGCACGTCGACAAGAGCTTGCTGGGACGACACGATCAGGTGAGCCCTCACCCGAAATGACGGCATGCTCGCCATGGACCTGGATGAGGGTAACCCACGCACCTTTGTATCGTACGAGAGAACCAGGACGTTCATCATGGCGCAGGGTCATATCCCATGCCTTCAGCAGGGCCGAGGCTTTGTGGTCGTGCTTCTCGCCTTTGGCCATGATGAACGTCCTTGGTGATGGTAGAGTGAGCCTAGGACCCGTCAGGCGGCCTTCTTGGGCGACGTCTGACCAGAGGCCTTGCGAGCCTCGTCGGTGGCCTTCTTGCCATACCGGTTGCCACCGAGAGCCAAGTCCAGGGCCACGCCGTACTTCTTCTGACCGAGAACCTTGACCATAGCCATGATAGCATCGTCGTTCAGGCGACGCTCCCAGACACCCCAGGTCATGTCCTTGCAGCCACCCTTGTGGTAACGGACCATGGAATCGAGCAGCGTGACACCCCACTCTTTGCCGGCAGGCTTCAGCCCGAGGGCCGAGAGCAGCGAACGCTCGGCATCACCCAGAACGAACTTGTCTGCGGCCACGAGGAGGTCCGTGAGGGCCTCCTGAGCATCCTTGCTGCGCTGGACCATGCCCTCGACCTCGACGCGCCAACGCTCGGGATTCTCGGCCACGTGGATGGCCCTGGCGCCGACGATGGACCCAAGGGTCGTGTCGCCCACATAGACGACCATACGCGCCTTCAGGGCATGGAGACCGGTGTGGTCGTGGACGACCGTAAGACGACTTGTGACGGGAAGACCATGTACCTCGAGATTGGTCGCGTTCTTCACGCTAAACTCGTGCACGACACGGTAACCATGACCGGACATGAGAGGGCGACCATACGGCTCGATCTCGTCGGCGGAGACCTCGAGAAGCATGTCCACGGTGTGGCGGTGGCTGGAAGGGCGATAGACATCCGAGACGTGACCCAGAGGCCAACGCTCGTAGCCAGGACGGACGATGGCGAAGGCATCACCAGACCGGATGGGCTCTCCGGTGGTCTCGTCGAGGGTGAACTGCTCCTTCGCGATGGGATCCCAGTTCATGTCGGCCTGGTCGAAGGACTTGACGTAGGGGCGGGGCTTTTTGTCGTTCGTGTTCGTCATGAAGATCACTTTACCCTTTCCACATCACAAGCGAACCAACTTCTTCGTAACACGAACATATTTTTCATCGTCTATAAGCATGCAAAAAAGCCCCTTAGAGGTCTTCTAAGAGGCTTTCAAGTAGTTATAGGTTGTAGCCTTACGGTTCTCGGGCGAGACTACCCGAACCTCGACCGTTGCCATCACGGTCCAGATATGTTGCCCGAGCAGCGGCTTGCCCACAAGACACACTCATGACGGTCACCTTGTCACCTTCGCAAAGACCGGCTTCTTTGTCGATGTAGAATTTGAAGCCCTCACCCTTGAAGTAGAGGCCTTTGCTGTCGCGGTAGATTTTCCTGATTGCCATGATCAGTATCCTACCTTTTCCTCTTGACAAGTGAACCGTTTTGCTAGAAAATTCAGATCTATCTTAAGTCTTGGTGTAGTTCCAGGTGGGCCAGAACACGGTAGCCTGGTGCGAGGTGTAGCGCTCACCATAGTACTCGATCAGTCCCACTTGTGCCACCGGGTAATTGCTCTTGGCAATCTCGGCCATGGCCTGCTCGAGGCTGTTCACAGGCACGGAGACATAGCGGTAACCATCCTCAGCACACAAGTACACGTTGACATAGGTCGCAGAGGGCTTGTGCCCAAACCACTTTTGCACTTCTGCAAGGCTGGAGGTGTTGCCATTGAAGTTCCCCACACATTCGACGTCGTTCATGATCTAAGAGTACCCTTTCCTCTTCAGAAGCGAACCAAATTCCTTCCAACATTCTTCACAAGCCCAGGTGGAAGTCATCTGGAATTTCATTTGCATGCCAGCTAGGCAAACCGCCTCCGCATTGTAAAATCTCTGAGTCGCTGGCTTACGACATGTATAAGCCCCGCCATGACAAGGATGCTCAGACTGATCATGTTCGTCGTGACCGCATCTACATTTGCCCATTAAATATAGATTACCACGAAGACTTCAGAAGTGAACCGTTATTGATCTTTGATCCATTTTTCCGTGTGCGTGATCAAAATCTTAGGAGCATGTTTGAGAACTGTTTTCCAGCTCATCTCATGCGGAGGATTCAAGCGAAGGCGATCCACGAAATAATCCCAGCGATCCGAACGAGAGACACGCAACAGATCTGGGTTGGTAAGGAACAGCCTGAAGGCCTCAGCGAACGCCTCTTGATAATTTGGCTCGTACGGCGAAACGGCTTCTTCGTTGTCGACGATTCTCTTCCATTCTCTTGTGTTTGAGAGCACCCGCGATTTCTTCAGGGTGTAGTCAACATGGTGGCCAACCTCGTGACACACAATCCCATACGGCGTAAAATCCAGCTTGTAGCCAGGGTATGTGTGCTCACGGTCTGCCCACGAAGCCCTATGGCTCATGACACACCGTTCGACATCAACCGCAACGACCGAGATCCCATCGACGAAGATATGCGATCCGAACCATTTGTCTTCAATGAAATCTGGGCAGAACGCGTTAGCTTCTCTCTTGTTGGAGAAGATGCGGAAAGGCTTCGCGAGGTTGTGATCAGCAAGCCACTTAGACGATAGCTTAACACCAAGGTTAAACAGTTCTTTTTTGCCCATTTTTTTGTGTGGCGATACCATGATGCAACCTCTTCAAGTAAGTAGACCAAAAGGCCAGACTAGAGACGGATTCTGTCTCGTAACCTGGCCTTTGCTCAAAAACGACTCACTGATTCCAATCAGGTAGTACGAAGGGCCGCACGAGCCGCACGGGCATCGTACGCGATGATCTGCGCGCCGGTATCACTCTCGAACGTGATGGCGATCTTACCGTTCGGACGCTTCTTCACACTCGTGAGCTTGAGCGTGCCACCCTCGAGCTTCCCAGCGTTTGCCTCCGCCTCCACACCGTTGGGAAGCGGGCCGATGACGAAGGCACCATCCGATTCCTTGGAAAGGCACACTTCCGCTGAGCGCGTCGTGAAAGCGCTGCCGCGCTTGTACCTGAAGCTATGCGGAGTCTTGTCCGTGCGAGAATAGTCGACCGTGCGCGTCTTCTTGGTCTTGATCTTGGGCGTCGTCGTCGAGTCGTTTTCTTGAGTTGATGTTGCGTCATTCGTGCTGTCGTTATTGATTTCGTTCATGTTAGTCTCCGTGAAGCTATGTTCTCGTTTCTACACTTACTCTACTCAAACCGTCTGCGAAAGATTACTCTTCTTAAGGATTTTTTTCTGGCTTCGGAAATTCGGTGTTCAAGAGATTGAGAGCTCGCGACATGTCTTCTGGAGAGCCATAGAGCTTGATGCACAAGCTATCCTTCTCTTTGACAGCGTAAACCTTGGCACGACCCTTTTTACCTTGTTCGTTCAAGCACAGGGCTTGCATTTCCAGATTTTTCTCAAACGTCGTACGCTCCTCGGCGTGTTGCGCTACACGATTGGCATGAGCCTCGTATTCTTTGATTTTGTTCACGTACTTCATGAAGAACTGATAGACGTTCTCCGGAGTCAAACTTGAACGACGCATGCTATGCATCCGCATTCCAGTTCGCCCTTGCGGAGCTCGAACACTTTGCTTCAGTGCATATGGATCAAAGACAACCTCCGTGTAGTACTTGGTTTGTCCACTGTACGACACGATCGTATTGAAACGTATGACTCCATAACGACCCTTTCCTAAGTCAACGTCGTCAACAGAGGAAAATTGGGGACTTCTGTCATCATGATAGTCAAATGGAATCAACGTCATTTTGACGTTGCGTTTCAAAAACAACGAGTACACCTCGGCAAATAACGCTTTGGTCGCAGCGTATGCCTCATTTTGGTTATAGTACTCTTTTGTATAATCCATTTTTTGGCTCATATCGTCATTTTACCACGTTAAAAAGAGAAGTGAACCATTTATTTTAAGTCACATGTATAACATGCACCTTTTGCAACGACAAGAGATCGAGATTGTCGTTGGCAAGGGTATGTTTTTGTCGCGATAATTCTTGATCAGAAGCTGTACCTGACACACCTCGTCATTCTTGCCGTCTAAGGACCCAGAATGGCCCATGAGCGCATCAAGACGCTTAGCCTGTCTCATCCCCATGACAGACTTTCAAACGCCGTCTTGATGCGCTCTTGGAGGTCCTTGGGCAATACATCAACAAGTACGTACGTTCTAGCTTTGAGCTCGTTTCTGATAGGACCCTGTGTGCTCTCTTGACCACGAGGAAGTGCCGGCGTGGCGACCTTGAGAACGAATGGTGTAGTATGATCTTGTGCAACGATAGGATCTTGAAGTGTTCTGATGTGTTGTACGCGTGGGTCTGAAGTGTCCATGCGCTTAAAGCTAGCGTGCTAGCAGACGCCAGAAGAACAAAAATTCAATGTACCACAAGAACATGACGAACGGCAGCCACAAGTAGAACACTTCTTCAACGAACTTCTCTAAGCGTTTCACAAGCGCTCCATGAGTTTCAAAGTAGCAAGCTCATCGGTCAACACATTCATGATCTTACGTAGTTCCACCATACGCTGATCCAAGCTGAACCTGAAATTTCTGTCTGACTCTGGGCTCGCCGCAATACGCTTCAAGCTTTTTGCTTCGTAACAGAGCATGTCAGAAACATGCATGATGTTCTTTTTTGTGTCAAACAGAAGTCGTTCTCGTTGCGTCATACGCGTTCCATGTTAGGAGAGATTGTAGGCGGTGAGAGAATCGAACTCTCATCTGTCGAGTCAAAGTCGACCGTTCTAGCCGTTGAACTAACCACCAGCTCACGGGGCAGGATTCGAACCTGCGATCGCGAAGTTAACAGCTTCGTGCTTTACCGCTTAGCTACCCGTGAATACACCACAATATTAGATCTCTTGAGCCATCGACAGGAGTTGAACCTGCAACTTTCCCATTACAAAAGGGGTACGCTACCAATTGCGTCACGACGGCAAAACCGGTACGAGCACGGCTCCGGCAGCCAGTTGGAATTCAAGCTCGCTTTATGACTTGACGACTCAGCGTCATTCCAACAAGGCGTGACTACTCAGAGAGGTGAGCATCACCGGAAGAAGTACGGAGGGCTTGAGAAGTCCAAGCCCTCCTCTCGTTTTCACTTCGTCTTCTTGGTCGCCTTCGCCGGCTTGACAGGCTTGTTCGTCGCAGCCGGTGCCGTCGGCGCGTGCTTCTGAGCCGGAGGGCTCTCACCGTTGATGACGGCGTTGGGATTGAAGGTCCAGACAATGTGCTTCATCACGGTCGTGTTGATGACCTTGAAGTTCGGAGTGAAGTTCGGCTGGTTGCGCAGACCCTTGGTGAAGTTCGTGATGAACGAGATCCGAAGCTCCGCAGGGATATCCGAGACGAAGTCGCCAAGATTGGTGGACTGCTCCATGGTCCAGACGTTCTGCTTTGCGTGCTCGACGAGGAGGTCGATCAGGGTGTTGAGCTTGTCTTGACCGAGCTTCTGGATGCGGTCGCGCACCTCGGGGTACTTGTCCAGGATGTGCTCGGCATTGAACCGAGTTTCACGCTTGGACAGGAAGTCGACCAGGTCGGACGACGGCTCGAGACCCACAAGCCCCACGGCGAGGTTGTAGGCAAACCCCTTGCCCGCAGAATCCTTGTCCAGGTCCATTCCGTAGATCTTGTTGGCCTGGTAGACCGAATCGAGGCGCATCCACGAGCGACGCGAAGGCTGGACGGAGCCAGGATTCGCCTTGGCGGGATCGAGGCGCGACGGACGCTCCTTGAGGAAGCGGAGCAGGTCGGCATCGATCTTGCCCTCCGCATACTCGAAGAAATCCTGATCGGTCGGCGCGAGATCGATGACGAAGAAGCGGTCGAGGAGCGCCGGATCCATCTCGTTGACCTGGTAGTTGCCGCCAGTGTTGATGGCCGCAAAGACTCGGGTATTCGGATGGAACTTGTCACCCTGGAAGTCACAACGGTCCAGGGCATACTGGAAGCAGGCCTGCATGACCTCCGCACTGGCACGGTTGAGCTCGTCGAGGAAGAGACCGCTCGGCGTATGCTTCGCGATCGCCACGAACTCCGGCGGGCAGAACTGGGTGATGTCGTACGGCTTTCCGTCCGGACCCGCCACGATGGTCTGCTTGGGCAGACCGACGGTGTCACCTTCCGAGCATTGGCTCATACGTCGGTCGAGGAGGCGGATGCCAGCCTCTTCGCAGATCTGTTTGACGACCTCGGACTTGCCGATACCGTGGGCACCACGAATGAGCACGCTGATGTGGGGGGGAAGAGCCTTGATGACTTTGACTGCGGTCTTGATATCCATATTTTCTCTCTTGTTTTTCGCCGACCCTCTCGCCGGCTGACTTTCTTACTGTACCCGAACCTACTGAGAAGTGAACCTAAAGATTTCTTTAATCTCTATTTGTTCAACACGTACTTGAAAAACGACATGATGCCAAACAGCACCGTAAGACCAAACACGATGGTCGCACCGTCGTCTCCCAAAAGGAAACGAACGTAGAAACCAACGACGGTGAACAGGATGATGGTGGCAAGAACGATTGAAAAACGCATCACAATTTCTCCGTGGAAGTAGATTAGCCTTGCATTTGCTTAGCTCTTATATCTTACCCTCATCTCTTGACAAGTGAACTGTTTTGGTCCGCCGAGCAGGAATTGAACCTGCCTTTATGTAGGATATAAGCCCACCTCGAACACCTTTCCGACCCCGGCGGTTACTGCGATACTGTAATTTATTCCTATTCCATTTGTAGCCGTGGAGGGATTCGAACCCCCAAGATATTGCTATCGAGGGATTTTAAATCCCCTGCGTTTGCCATTTCGCCACACGGCCAAGATTCTTAGTGGGAGGCAGGGGAATTGAACCCCTAACCACTCGATTAAAAGTCGAGTGCTCTACCATTTGAGCTAGCCACCCTAAAGATTAAGTCAAGTTAAGCAAGCTGTCAAGTACCCCCGGCAGGATTCGAACCTGCGACCCGTGGCTTAGAAGGCCACTGCTCTTCCGCTGAGCTACGAGGGCGTGTTCTCATACATACCTCTGAAGTCGAAAGTTTCGTGGGCACATTTGGCTCATGTTCCTAATCTTACTTCGTGAGACCGACAAGCGAACCAATATTTTCTATTTATTTCAATTCGCTTGTCAGAGAAATCATGTTACTCTCACATTTTCAGTTTAGAAACAATCTCCGATACGAACTGCATAGCAGTATCGTTTGTCATTACTGACTTATGAATCAAGCTTTGGTTGTTATCTTCTAGTAACAGATACCAATCAAGCTCGATATGTCCATTTTTGCTGCTGATTTTGTATGTGATTTTGCCGGTAGAACGCACACGTCGCAGCTCGTTCAGCTGCTCGTAAGCTTCTTCAATCCTGCGACGTGCGTTGTTCTCAAGCTTGACGTAAGCCACGATGAGAGCAAAATTCGCCACTGCGAAGATTACTAACACCGTGGCTAGCTGAACCACGGTCACTCCGCAGCTTCCTCGAGGTCTTCCTCGTCCAGGACGGATTCCATCTGCTTGATCGCGAGCCGTCCACCATCGAGCATGTCCATGACGGAGGCATCCATGGCAGGCCCGAAGCGGTCCTTCTCCTTGCGGAGGATACGCTCACCGAAGGACGGCGACTTCTTGTTCTTGTCGAAGCCGAAGTGGAGGTGAAGGTCCACGGCGTGCTTGAGGGTGTTGTCGCCGACGAAGACGCCATCTTTGGTCACCTGGTGGACCCAGAGCAGCACTCCGAAGGTCTCCTTGGCCCACTTGATCATCTGGATGGCGCAGCTGACAGGAGTCCCCTTGGTCGTCTTGCCGGTGTCGTACTTGCCATCGTCAAGGCACTGGAGGCTGTCGACGAACAAGAACACTTTCTTGCCCTTCTTGCACTTCTTCTGCAGGTCCTTGGCATGGGCGATGACATCCTGGACGAACAGGTCGTTGCCGATGACAAAGCCGGCGTTGAGACCAAGGCGTTCGCAGGCCATCTTCACCTGGTACTCGCTCTCCTCGAGGCAGTTGTAAAGGACGCTGTGACCCTGTCGGGTAAGGGCATCCGCCACCGTGCGGATCATGGTCGACTTGCCAACACCGGAGTCGCCCGTGATAAAGCCGCTGATGCTCGGCGTGAATCCGCCACCAAGAAGGGTGTCGACCCAGTCCAGCCCGGTCGCATACTTCTCGCGGAGCTCCTTCGGCACCACAACGTCGTTGATGTTGGTTCCGCGCGAAATTCCCTTGTTGACACTCAGAAGCTTCATTTTGATTCACCTTTTCGTGGAGAGAAGATTACTTTACCTGATCTAGAAGACAAGCGAACCGTTTCAACAGAAAACTTCGGCCGAGGAGGCGATGTCGTTCAGCGAAGCGCAGGGCTCGCCAGTGTAAACGCTGAGCGCCTTGCCGCCGTCATCATAGGTAACGATCTCCACAGCGACGACTCCGACCATGCAGTCAGGGCTACGGTGGAACACGGCGATAGGCATGTCGACGGTCACACGGTCGTCCGCGAGCATCTTGAGCAAGTCGCCGACGGTCAGAGTTTTGTCCTTGTTGATCATGTGAACATCTTACCTTGTGCTCTTGACAAGCGAACCGTTTCATCACAATCGACGAAAACGTTTGTCCCACGCGTTTATGCCGCTATCCGCGAATTCGGCGGTCCAATGACCAGGTTCGCCGGTGTTCAACCTTACGACAGGATGCAGATAGCCACCAGATCCTTTGTCGTACAGTGGGGGCCCGATTACCATGAAGGCATATTCTTCCCTGGTAATCGGGCACCACACTTCGCCCGTACGATCAGGACACATTCAGCGCTTCTTGGCGAGCCGCCACACGCGCGCCGAACCCTTACCGGTCGACTCGAGCTTGCCATCCTTGACCTCGAGCCAGTAGAGCCGGCTGTAGGCCTGGCTGGCCGGGATCCCCGCCGCGGCGGCGAGCTCCTCGGTCGTGGCCAGACCGGCCTTCTTCTTCGCACGCCCGATCTTGGCGAGGTGGTCCATCATGATCTTGCCCACGTTGCGCTTGGAGTCGTTCATCTTGGCCTCGTTCTTGTTGGTGCCGTTCATGAAGACCAATGTACCCTACAGGCTCTGCAAGTGAACCGCTCAAACAAAAAAAGAAAACAAATTTTTTGGTTCGTTTCTCTTTTGATTCATGCTAGGAATTCGGTGAAAGAGGCGGGATTTCAACCACGCATCCTCCGACTTTCACGTCGGCGCTTTAGCAAATTAAGCTACTCTCTCAAAAGTCTACCCTTAGATTTGAACCAGGAACTTTTGGTTCAAATTTTTAACCTATGTCATATCTCGAACTAGGGTAGACAGCGGTAGAGAAGATGTATTTAATACCTTCTCTACCTTACACACTTCAGAAACCAGGCTGCTCAATCACGTCGCGACCACATGTCGTATAATGCTTGTTGAGCAAGCGTTGCATGGTTCGAGCCTCACGACCGGTGAGCCTAAATTCGGCACCACCAAACTGAATCGTCACGCTCGTTGCGTTGGACGTATCAGTTGAAATGTAAGCCGAAAAATCATCATCTCTGTTGGATGTAAAGGTCTCACCACCGACCTGCGAATTCTCATTCTTGTACGTCTTGATTGTAGCATGCTGATTTTGATATGTAAAACGACCAGACTTCTTCTTCGTTCTTGACATCTGTATTCTCTTCCTTAGACGATACATGTGTTCGCCTTATGCTTGATAATCTAAGGCATGACAGGCTCTTGAGCATCAAAATTTTGATTTAAGAGCAAAATTTTGATATGTCACTTCTCAAATGAAGATGAACAGTCTGGTTCAACAACCATCGCCAGCTTTACATTTCATTGCGTAACTTTCAAACTTCTTTGTGAACAGGCGACGAACACAATTTGATACAGACGTGTTCTTCGAGAGGCTTACGAGACGCTAGCGATACGCTAATACGAACACAACTCGTCAAGAGCAAATATGAAACGAGTTTGGGTGCAAGCTGATTTCAACCTGCACCCAAACTCGTTTGAACATACACAGTTTCTTGTTAAGCTATAACATCAAACCAACGTCCGACGCTTGCACCCTGCCAGAACCAAAGCTCGTAATTGACTCCAGTTTTTTCAAGTGAAGTAAGTCTCAAGCAAACGTGGGTCCCACGATCCTCGATCTCATAGATGCAAGCCATCTCGTCTTTTTTGATGTTGCGAGGTGGATAAGAATCAAAATCCAGCTTGCAATCAAGGACATTTCCGACTTTCAAATTGAGAATCGAGAATCGTGCTGCAGGTTCTCCCTTAGATCTCTTGTCTCGTGATTTCACTTTTGCCATGGCCATTTTCCGGTGAACATGTGAAAGAAGATCAGAAGCGTGGAGACTATACCGATCGTCGCGACACATGCGTTAGACCACGTCATGCAAGATCAATCCTTCTTCACTCGCTTCACACCATACTTCGAACGGGACTGCTTGCGGAGCGCGTTGTTGGACTGCGAAGGACCAACAGCCGGCGTACAGTCCTTGGCACCACGAATGAGGTGGTAGCGCACGCCAGGCAAGTCCTTGACACGACCACCGCGGACATAGACCCACGCATGCTCCTTGAGCTCGTTCTTCTCACCGGGGCAATACACGGTCACCTCCATCCCCGTGGTAAGACGCACACGACACACGACACGCTTCGCCGAATTCGGCTTCTTCGGAGTCATGACCCAGACACGGGTAACCGTTCCGGACTTGATAGGAGCTCCCTTGAGAGCAGGAGCCTTGAGACGCGTTTTCTTGGACTTACGTCCGTTCTTGATCAGCTGATTGATGGTTGCCATTTTGTATTTTTTTGAGTATTAGTTACGGTTATGAGTTGAGAAGTTGTTTCGTGTTTTTACTGAGCAGACGGATGTGCCGAATCGGGAACTTGCACGATGGTGAAGGACATAGTGGAAGCTTTCGTCGCTTGAGCAGGCGAAGTGATCTTGCGACCATCACGCCCAAGCTTCTTCATTTCCACAATGGCCTCCGCAGCCTTCTGCGAATCCACCAAACCAAAAACACTTCCGTCACCTGCGATTACCTTGAACATGTTCTTATCTTACCTTGTTTGTCTGACTGTTGATCTCTTCAGGTGTCTTTATTTACTTCGTCGAAGTAATCTTCAAAAACGTAAACGTCGTGAACTCGATGACGAGCAAATGAAAATGACTCTCCTTTGTTGTCAAGAACCCAGATGATCTCTGGATCGTTTGCTTGGACCCACGGTGCTCGTGAATCCGACTCGACTACGTTGTACTGCTTTTTTTGATCAAATGCATTTGCAAGATAAGTCGATTTGTACAAATCTTTCTTGCAAGTAAATGACTTACCTTTTGTCAAAACACGAGGTTGTTTAAGCCAATCTTTGAAGTTCATTTTGTTTACGATCTCACCTTTTTACACAGCGAAGAGATAGGACGAAGAAATCGTGTCAAACCTTCGAGCTTGACCACTTGTCCTTCGTTCTTGTCCATGATGCCGCCGTGCAGGATAAGAACGTCAACAGTTTCACCCCCAGGTTCATATCTGATATCCGAAAGCAGTAGCAATATCATACTGTTTTCGTCCAGACCAGCGACATCTACATAACAGTAGTCACCGGAAGCAACCTTTACTCGAGGGGAGCTCATAGAACCAATCTTACCTTACGAGATTAGCAAGTGAACCAGAAATCCAAGTTAAACGTCACTCTACAAGATCACGCTCGTTATGTAGTGATAGTTGAACACTCACGCTTGTATTTCTTCGTATTATGAAGCATTCACCAAGCGTGAGTGTTACCTAACCAGACGATTCCGAATCTACCACTTTCCGGAAACGACCTCGTCCTTCTCGCTCATTTGAATGACCATCTCACCCTCGTACGCATCAAACATCAATTTGTGGCCGGGAGTGATGAGCCAAGCGAGCTTGACACGACTCGCTGCCGGTCGAGAGCACTCGCCGTCAGTCGCGATGATAACCCCATCCCAACGCCCACGGTTCTCCTGCTTGTTGACGAACTCCACCACCGCGTCAAACGAGGTGCCGCCGCCTCGTACGCGCTGCATGGTGGGTCGAGTGTTTCGCTTCCACGTCTTGAGATCTTCCACTGCGACCGTGTGGTCGAAAGGAAGCAGATCGAAGGTGCACTTCTTGCTGCACCCATCGAGAGCGCCGTAGATGCGCGCCAGTTGATGATCGTCAACCGACCCGGACTGGTCGACGGCGATCAGAATGTTGGGGTTACGGGCGCGCTTGACACCCGGGTGGATCAGCGGGTACTTGCGATCGATACGCTTGATGCTGCGGCAACGACCACCAGCCTGACGCATACCCGTCCAGTTCTTGAGAACCTGTTGCCAGTCGACGGAGCCAAACGCCATGGCACGGATCTCTTCACGGAGCTCCGAAGGAATGTTGCCCCATCCGTTGGGCGTGCTGTCACCCTTCTCGCACGCCTTACGAAGGGCATGCTTGATCTTGCCTTCCACGATGTCGCGGATCTCTTCGGGCACATCATCCCAGCCTTCGTGCTGATCGCTGCCCCAAAGGACCCAACCTTCGTCGTCGCTCCCGCCGGAGACTCCTTGTCCAGGCTTCGGAGCACCAGGAATCTTGAGACCATTCTTGCCCCAAGAGTAACCCTTCTTTTCGGTCTCCAACTTCAGCTTGTTGAAGTACCACTCCGAAGCCTGCTCGTGAGGAAGCTTGGAAATGATCTCGGCGAGGGCGGCGTAGGCTTCCTGAACCTCCTTGGGAAGGGTGGGATCCACGGGAGAGTCATCAAGAACACCCGGAACAAGCAGCTTGTACGAGAGACGCGAAAGAGTGTCACATCGCGAGATCATGCTGTTGATCGCGAGGTCCGTGGCAACGTTCCAGAGGCCATGAGGCTCACGACGACGCGAGGTCACGTGCTGAAACATGAGGTGAAAGTGCTCGTGCTCGTTGATTCCGGCTCCATAAGGGTCGATGTGGCCGGGAGACGATTGCTTCTCCGCAACCGAAGCCATGAACCGAGGATTGAAGATGATCTCCACTTCCTCCGTCTTGGAGTTGTAACACGCCGCAGCAGTGCTGACTTCGTGAGCGCCAGACTTGGTCGCACAACGCTTGCGGATCCATCGCGTGAACTCCGACATGAAGGGCGAAATCTGAAGCCAGCCCACGGAGTTGATGTCGAAGTCGTAGCTGGCCCCAAGAGCATCGAAGTAGCTCTTCTCACCGGCGACGATGTCATCCTGAGAAACACCGGCCTTCACAAGCTGAAGGATGTGGTCGACACGGTTGGAGTGGAGAGAACGAGCATCGAGCAGAGCAAGAGCAAGCTCTTGAGGAAGTTGTGTGACTTTGCTCTTTTCCTGCTGAATACGGTGGGTTTCGTTCTTTTGACGGTCGTGTGAATCGCTCATGACTAGTACTTTCTCAGATTCTGGTAGCAAGTGAACTAAAAAAGATAGAAAACTTGGGTCTTATAGATGTTAGTTTGTCACGTGTTCTCTGTCAGGAGTCTACCATCGGGGCCAGCCAAGAGGGCGTAGACCTTGGTGGGTCCGTTGTAGGGATTCGACATGGTAGGTCCGTCATCTCCTACGGTCGAGGCGAAGGCAGCCCGAGCGTCTTCCTCTGTCTCGAATCCGAAGAGGGCCCAACCATCCATGAAAGCGACGGGGTCCTCGGTCTCCAAGATGGGCGCCGCCTTGGTAAGTTCGGGCGCCTCCCAGTCAAAGCTCAGGTAAAGTGTCCACTTTCCAAGGGCGCGAGCGGAAAGGCTGACAAGATCAGACATATGGACGGCAACGAAGGTGGGTTTCATGTCTAGGTACACATGGGGGGGCTTTTGGTGTCGTTCATCATGGATCCCATCTTACAGCGTTAACGAGAGAAGCGAACTAAATTTCAGACATTTTTACAGTATCAAAACACTTTACAGCTTCTCCTTCGTTTCCCATAGCGGATTCGTCTTTAGACAGTACCAAAACAGTGAGATACTGCAAATCAATACCAGCGTGTACCGCAATCGCAAACGGAGGCTTATTTATCTCAAGAAGAAGCACCACCGGCTTAGCGTATGTAAACTCCATCACATAGGTTTTGCCAACAACTAAGTGCGGGTTTCTCATTTCAGTTTACTTCAAGCATCTCTACGAAACTGCCAAAAAGCGTAATGGTTGAACCGTTCTCTTGTTCCGTGTAAATGGATTTAGGGTTGTTAGCATTAGAATCCAACAGTAGCGCCTTAATGTGATCGTATTTTTGGACACTCAAGACAAGGTACGTTGCCTTCGTGTGGGTCAAATTAAGGTACACAATTTGACCAGGTTTCAGATTCCAATTTTCCATGTTAGTAATCGTGAAAGATTGAGTAATCTTCTTCGCAACCAGGCCAACCATGAAATTCTGGATCTGGGTCGTCGGAATCGATAGGACGTGTGCCCCGACATTCGGGGTAAGCTGTACAACCAAAGAAGAAATGTCCATCCTTTGCGCGCCGTCGTCTCCACATAGCAGAGCGACATTTTGGACATCTAGGAGGACGATTGCTCATATTGTATAACTTATCACGATCTTTTCACAAGCGAACCAATTCAGATCTTTTGCAGCTCTTCCGAGACAAGCCGCACGACTTCTTTTGCGATGTCTACTTTGCCCGCCTCGATGCACGCTGCAGCGAACCGAAGCTGATCAGGTTTGCTCAGCATTAGAATCTGTGCAGCGACCTCGCGAGCTTGGGTAAATTTGTCATCTTGACTCATTTTTCATCCCTCATTTCTTGCACCGTCCAAATCGTGTCGCGAAGAATATTCCACTGGTGCGAAAAAAATATTTCGACGTCACGTTGATGTTCACGACGAGCTTGCATCTTCCTGGCGTGAACTGATTTGCTTTCTTCGTCGAGCTTGTTGATAAGCTTGGTGTAAGTCTCATGGACGCCGTCAGCGTAAGCTTCCTCAACTGCAGCAGCCAGCTCAACATCATGAGCGTCTCGCTTCTCCTCTTCCGCCGTGACACACGCAGCTCGCTCGAACTGCTCGAACCCAGGAAGATTGCGGAAGCCGCCCAGATAAGCATCTATGGCCTCGTCGACCAACATGGCTGCCTTGGTTACGTCAGGGCCCCATCCTTCTTCTTCGCAGCTCTTGTTATCCTTGGCCATCGAAAGGAGCTCGTTCCTGACGAACGAAAGTAGCTCCACGAGCGGAATATCCGAAAGCGTGGTGGCACCGAGCTTCTCGAGCTCCTTCAGAGTCGTATTGGAAGTGATGGGCTTGGTGATCAGGCTATTTCCGTCGTTCATGAAACCATCTTACCTTATGCGACTAGCAAGCGAACTAAAATCAAAATAAAGTTAGAAAGAGATCGTTTGTTAACTTCAAAATTGTAGATTAATACAATCCAGTCTTGATTAATACAATCCAGTCTTAGTGTATTTAAGCAGCTGACTCGAAGTTTGATTACGACTGTGCATGGTTAAGCCATGTTTTTACAGTTGCATACTCTCGAAGCTCGAACAATGCCTAGGAGCTCGAACTATAATCAACTCGAGATTTATGTTTAAGTCTCGAGCTTAAAGCTATTTTGCATTATGCAATTTGCCGCATTTCAAAATCGGTATTAAAATATGATTCATAATAAGCCAAATTGATTTCTATCAAATTTCCTATTTGACTCTTTCTAAATTCAATGTTGGTATCAAGAATGAAAACTTCTGTACAGTCTTTCTTAATGTTTTTCACTATCAACATTAACAAATAAGGATAATCATTTTTTTCAACATCAGAAGTAAAACTAAAACCAAATGCAGAAGGATTAATGAATTCTTCCCAAATTTGTCCTTCTTTAATTTCTGACAATTGCATCATCTCAATTCTTTACACCTACGAACATAAATTGATATAGTAGACTGTTGAAAATGTTCGTGCCAAAGAAAAGTTTTTACTTGAAATACAGTTCCTAATTCTAAACATATACAATGCGTTAAATTGTTATTTTCAATGTCTTTACTATGATTATCATAAACTATAGCTAATTTCCAACGACGTCCATCCCATACTTCCCATATTTCACCCGGATTAGGAGGAACAACAGGCCATAGAGTATCGTTGATAGACAATGAATTCATTATTTTCTACGATGTAATCTCGAAAAGCATCACGATAGTTTCACGATGGTTCACGAAAGCAAGACAAATTCTTATTCATGTTAGAGCTCAAAGTGAACTGAAAATGGGCTCAAGTTGAATTGAGTAAGAGCTGAAATCCTTTTGAGTACAAGCTAAAGTGCATTTGCTTTCGTTAGAAATCAAATCAAAAAAAATATTAGATTTCTCCTATAAGAACATAGCAATCATTTTTCTTACTCATGTATTCCCATGTTCCTTTGTAATAAATCAAAGGTTCTTTGTGAAGGACGATAGTTCCATTGTATCCGATTTCCATGATAAGAAATTCGTGTTCGTGTGAATCTTTTTCGTCTGCAACGAATACAATGTGGAACAAAAGCCCATCACCTCTCATCCAGTATCTAAAGTAAGTGCGTATATTAACAAATATCATATAAGTTTTTTCGCACAGCCTAAGCACACGTAAATGTCCCATTGTCCATACGGCGTTCGTTGTGAATTAGAATCTATCTGTCCATGCGGAACGTTTCGCAAAGGCGTCGTAACTCTTGGTGGAATAGACATAAATGCATGATCAACATTTTCATTGATGTCGCGAAATATAAATACAATAACTTCATCATCAAAACGCGAAGTAGGATATGAATAAACATAGATACAAGAATCATCATCTTCTTGTTCGATCATCATATCCTATACCATCTTGTCTTGTCAAAAAACATCTCTTCCCACCAACCAACTTTATGAACAGGTATCGTACCATCAAGTAATTTTGAAGGAGAATTTACACATACACCTTGCGAATCGCACGTAATGTACATGATTTCTACTTCGGTATCTTTTTCTAAGTTCTGTTCAATTACATAGATTTTGAAGCTGTTCACAACAGGAGAAATACGACCATCATTGTAATCATATCTGTAACAGATTAAAGACATTAGGTTAACTTTCCCACGTTCATATACATCCACAAAGACGATTCACGAGGAGCACGAATTCGATTATACCCTAAGATAATATCACCTTTTTCAGATAAACAAAATAACTCTTGAACTGTATCATCGTGAAATGTTGCTACAACGTAAAGATCTTTAAAACCTCGAAAATAGTAAACATCAAGACTTTTGATATTGTCTTTATTAGAAGAGATCATGCAATGCGTATAAACATTTCAAATGATGGATCGGCAGGGCCAAGCAATATCATAGAAAAATTTTTCTTTTTCCATTCATCAAAATGTATCATTTCATCTCCGTAAGGAGATTTAAAACAGCGTGGATTATCATTCCAATAAGAGATTCTAACGAGCTCTTTCATCATGAGCGATTCAGGATCTAAATCCACAACGTATAAAGAGAAATCACCATGTGGCACCAAGAATGTGTATCTGAAGATAGCAATGCTCATTCAAATATCTCCCAGTGTGTAGAAGCTTTTTTATGAAGCTCTAATTCACGTATTCTTTCAAACCAATCTGGTTCAAATTTAACCGTAGTTATGATATTGAACTTGCATTCTTTTTTTTCATAATCATCTATTTGAGCAATTAATTTTGAAAATTTGGATTCCGTATCATACTCCAAGATATAGTACGTGTGATCCATATCAGTTCCATTACTAAGACAATATCTGCATCTTACAGTAACAATCTTTTTCATACGATTGTCTCAAAGTAACCTGCAGGATTATCTTTGGTGTTAGAAGGATTTTTGACAATCATATCAAAACTACCTATAACACCCTCTTTAGTAGAAGGAACATATATGTCTACATTGTGATTATTTGTATACAGTCTTAAAATTTCTTTTTCTGTACTGCGTACCGAATCTTGGATCACATAATAGAGGATGAAATCATTGCTTAAGCTATTATGATATGTGTATTTGTACACTCGCATCATACTATTCTTTCAATAAAAACTTTGTTTTCGAATATCCTGTTGCACCGTTCCATCCAGACAGTGTGCCCATCAACAGGATATATTTGATTTACACGCTCAATAAACATATCATCTTTTTCATCGAAAGATATCGTAAACATTTCAATTTCGCTCTCTTGATACTTTGCGACGAAATAAAACTTCTCTTCAGCATTGAGCTTAGAAGTATATCGAAAGACTACAATCTCTTGTAAAATCTCTTGTTTCATACAATTCTTGTAACATACGGATTATCCACTCTTAAGGATAACAAACGCACATTATCGTTGTTCCAACAAGATTCATCAATCAATTTACACTGATCGCCGGTGATGTAAATACTGAAGACTGCTGTCTCTGTGTGTTTAATAGGATCTACCAACACGACTTGAAATTTAAACATCTCGTCCATGTCCGAGAGGTAATCATACTTGTAAAGCTTCAAGAAGGAATTCATATAAATTTCTCTACGAACCAGTAACCATTTGCATGTTCACTCAGTTGAATGCGTTCCATCCAAAGGTCCCATGTTCCTAACGGACTATTCGTATCATACTGTGTTGATTTGATTGTAGAATGATTCGTATCGAAACTCAGAAAACATAATTCGTTTTCTACTTCTTTAACCAAATCTATATGAATAACAAAGATATTCGTATAAATCGTATTTTTGTTTATGTATTGCATGTCTATGTCGTTCATAGTACACGGTCGTTTTCCAAAAATACGACGACGAACATATGAGGCAATCAACAGAACTTCTCTACAATTCTTTGTTCGAAATCATTAACGTACGTTGAGTTAACATTTTCCATCCACTCATCCCAACGACCTAATTCTTGCAATTTATTTTCTACACCTACCATTTTAGTATTTGCAACGCCATCTTCGTACCAAATCATAATGGCGAAAATTCTTTGTTCAGTCTTTTTCTCTAGATCTGTCAAAATCCCGTGAACGACAGTTCTTGTGAGGATCCTATTGTGATAGTAGGAATAAATGTATGTGCTATGAGAGAAGTTTCGGTGCGTCACACAATCTTCTCCACATATTCATTTGTAAAATTTGTAAATTGATTTAAGTGTGGTGTATTCATTTTGTTCATCCACGTATCCCAATAACCAAGCTTTTCTTCAAGATCATACTGAGTACGGTCATGAAATTCATAACCACTACATTTACCGAGCTCATCATACCAGCAAATGATTTTGAACAATCTATATTCCGTCTTGTTAACAAGATCTTTGACAACAACATGAACACAGATCTCTCTTAACATTTCAAATGCAAAGTAGCGGTACACATAGGTGGAATACGATATCAAATGAATTTCTCCATGCGTTCAATTTTGTTGTATTCAATATCTTCATTAATAAGCTCCATTTGCTTATCCCAGAATCCTTTTGGATACTCCATATGTTCTAATTCACAATTGTTTTCCAAAAAGCATCCATTTTCATCGTATCTGTCTTCAAATACAACCTGTTTGTATTCTTTGCTACAGAAATCGCTTTTGAGGATCACGTACGTACGCATAATCTTCAACACGTCGTTAACCTTATATGTGTAAACATAAGTGACGTTATAGAAGCTTGGTTGAATCATAGCGTCTCCGCTCCTTCTGTTCCGTCGCTATCTTGGTTTACAAATTCTGTCCATCTTTCAAATTCTCCAAGATACTCTTCTGTTCCTAACCTAGGAAAATCAAACACAGGAGCATTTCTCAACATGTCAATTACGCAAGTAACAGTTTCTGTTTTCTTGTCTAGATCTTGCACCACAGTATAGATCATGTCTTGAACCATGATACCAGTATTGGATACACACCAATAGCGGTATGTAACAATCCGAGAAGAGCTCGAGGGCATCATGTCATCTTCTCCACGATGGTACGACCATAAAGCTTGTTCAAGGAATCCATCCATTCATCCCAAAATCCAAGTTTATACATTCGCCTGTCAGGCATTGCCCATTCACCCAAATACGAAGAGTATTTAAGATACAGCTGTTCGGTAGAAGCTTCATGGTCCTTTTTGACCACGAGCAGTATCTCTTCGGACGCGCCGCGAATAGAAGCACAATTGTAGTAGTACATCACGAATTGAGAAGAGCTCTCGGGTACATCCTTCGAGGGCATCATATCACTTTTATCACTTTAGGTTCAAGACTTGAGCTGTTCTTCATCTTCATCCATCGCTGCCAACTTGCTCTGTCCTTCTCAGAACCAAGATTATCATCTTCAGCATGATGGTATACTTCTACATTTCCTCTGTTGTTCATGATCTGCAGGACCTGCTTAGCATACTCTCCTTCAATCTGAACGACCCGGAGTACGAAGAAATCCTCTCCGTATATCTGCATATAGATCTCGAACATGTCTATAGAGACTGTACCACACCCGAAAAGCATCATTTACTCTTGATAACCTCGTATCAAGCTACCTTTCGTAGGGGGCTAGAGTCAATGTAAATCGCTCTCTTGTTTAAAATGCCCGAAATACGGCGAATATCCCTATTTTACCTTCATGGGCTACTTTTCCCGGGGGCTAGAGTCAGCATATAGGACCTCAAGCCCTAAAAGAGCACGATTCTTGCCATAAGCAACGTGAGCTGCTTTTTCCCGGGGGCTAGAGTCATTAGAGCACGAGAGAGGGTTGCGAGGAGAGGATTTCGCTGCGGAGGGTGGGAGAGGAGGCTTAGCGCCTCCCCCTCCCCCCTACCACCCTACCCCCTCCCCTTCCACCCCTTCCCCCTCCCTACTCTTCCCCCCACTCTTCCCCAATTACCATATCCCTACCATACCATCACTCTTTCCCCCACTACCCCATTCCACCACTAACATACCCCTCTCCAACCCTCTCATTACACCTCCAAATCCCCTCCAAAGCTCTCCCCATGCTCTATCCGTGCCTCAATCTTCCCACTTTTCCACTGCTTCCATACCACCTTACCGTGATAGCGATCGCCCTCTTCTGCATCTCTACAGCTCTCCACAATTCCTCATTCCTTCTCTCTTTGTTCACAAAGCTTCTTGCAATAGACAAGACTCTCACACCATGCCACATGCATTTAAGAGCGGTTTTAAGGCCGCCAATTTTATACCGCCACGGAGGCTATGATTGTACAACATCAGCAATCAAAGACCATTCCTTGTGGCATATATGCATCGTCCAAGTACGATAAACTTCGCGACCCACATCACTTAGATCATAAGAGTCTAGGACAAGAGTATGGAAATTAACACTACGACCATAGAGCTGAATCTTTGCAGGAGATAGAATAAGAAGTGTGACATGATGATCGTCTCCAAAGTCTCCTTTCCAGATCTGCCCCGGATAGACATGAAGATATTGTTTTGTTGTCATGATTTTTGCTCCTCGATGTCGGAAATCAAGGTCCACCATTTTGACACATGAATATCCCATCGGCGGGTAATCTCTTTGCCAATTTCATTTGTGATATAGGAATCTAAAACTAGAGTACGATACCATACAGAACGATACAAGAAGCCCTCTTTGGTAAAGTCTAAGACAAGAATTGTTACGTTAAGGTTTTCTCCGACCTCGAGGTTCCAGATCTGCCCCGGGCGAACAGAAGCATAAGGTGAATTCTTTATTTCTATTTCCATCACGCAATCCTTTTCCATCCGGAGCTTTCTAAGAAGGACCAACGATAAACCACATTTTGACCTGAGTGGAGTAGGGGAACATGAGACTCAATAATGAAAACATTACACTTATTGGGATCGTTATCCATGTTGCTCTCCAAGATAAGGATTAAGAGATCGCATTTATCTGCGATATTACTATCAAAGCTCCAGATCTGCCCGGATTGAACATTTAGTGCGCTCATATTTTTTTACACGACCAATTGCCATAAATTGCTTGTAAGAAAGGTCCAGTTTCTATAAACAGCTTTTTGAAGATCATTTGTGTCAAGAGAGTAATGAGAATACAATATAACACCTTGATACAATTCATTTTTAGCATCTATAACATCCACAATAAGAACAACAACAGTTTGTTCGTTATATGACCAGATCTGCCCTTGTTCTATTGTTGTCATGCTTAAACAAGTCTTTTCCATTCAGAACAATATTCAAGAGTCCAAAAACGGTTTGGATAATATTTGCCAATGTCACTGGCTTCGGAGTCAGAATCTAAGATGATAATAGAGTATGATTTTTGGTCATTGTGATTGAAATGAATGTCAGTGATAAGAATGGTGATCTCTTCTACTCCATTACTTCGAAAATCATTATACCGCCAGACTTGACCAATTTGTACTTGCATTAAACATATCTTACTTTTTAGATGATTCTTGTCCACTCTTGAACAATTCCTATAGTCCAAGGGTAGATTACAACCGTTTTAGTTTGAAATCCAAAAGTTTCACTAGAGTCTAAAATTAATGTTCTGTAATAAAACTTTTGGTTACTTTCGGTAGGATAAAACACATCTAAAATGAGAATTGTTGCAGTTAAAAAGCGATCTTCAAAGTCAAAATGCCATACTTGTCCTATTGTACCATGATTGTCTATCATAAACGATCTCTTATCTTTCAAGAGACTCTTGAATATTCAGAAAGGACAAGATAACAATCGCTCCACTCTTTAATTCCGAGCTCGTTAGGATAATTGGAATCTAAAATAAAGATACGATATGTGCTTAATCGCCAATCTAAAAGACTTTTTGAGATATCAAGAATAACAAATATACGATCGTTGTAACTACAGCGCCATACTTGTCCTGTTTTCATTTGTGTCATGCAATCTTTTGATATTTGCATTGTGAAAGAGAAGACCACCAACGAGCTAGCTGTTTTCCACGATCTTCAGGATAGTAAGAGTCTAGAACAAAAAAATGATACAGTGTATCACTACATTCATTTTTAACATCAATGATGTAGATGATGAACTCTTCATAACCGAAGCCTTTTTCAAAAAGCCAAATTTCACCAATTTGCATCATATAATTCTTGTCCAGACTGAAGAAAGCTCAAATGTCCAAGAACACTTATTTACTGTTCCTATACGTTGTGAACAGTTACAAGAATCTAAAACAAGTGTATGAAACAATTTTCCAGAACCAACATTGTCTATCTTTAGAATAAGAACTGTCATTGTGGTAAGAGAGCTTTTATAGTACCATACTTGCCCTATATCCGTCATTATCATTTATTTTTCAAGATATTTTTGTCCATCCCGTTGAATTAAAATTTGTAAATGGACGAACAACTTCGGTTCCAATTTGAATTAGGTCATAATGATTAAGAACTAGACAGTGGTACGCTTTATTAACGTTAACTGTAGAATTTGCGCCCTCAATCCCCAAAATTAAAAGTATAACGTTGCCGCCATTGCTAAAGTTGTATTTCCAAATCTGTCCTATATTAGCATTCATTTGAAATCACTAACCATTCTTTTGTTTTATGAAATGGTTGTTCTACATTTTCTAAAATGTTGATAACTTTGTGTTCAGCATACAACCATGAATTGTATGAATCTTGAAAATCTAAGACAATTGCAATATGTTTAATTTGAATTTTAGAGTACGATTTATCTTCTATTGTATCAATCACTAAACAAACTGATTTAGTAAATGAAGTTAAATCTTCATATGAATATACAAGGATTTGTCCTACGCGAGAATAAGAAGAAGTCACATTATCCTCTTCCAAATCTGATTAGGTATCCAAGACCGATTTAATTCCTCTATAAGAGAACATTCTGTACCTATAAGTTCATGATATACTGAATTATCCAGATGTAAAACTCTATAATGCATAAGTTTTAACTGCGTCAATTCATATTTTACACCAATAATCAAGTATACAACGTATTCTCTAGGTCTAGAATACATCCATATTTGTCCGATGCGATCTCTGTGCATTTCCATATGAAAACTCTTTTAATCTTGCATCAGTCAAGATACTAATTTCCATTGTTTGTGATTAGACCAAAGTTCATATTTGTGTTCAAATGCATGTTTAATGGAAGCACTCTTACTAAAACCATTTAATCCATTGTCTAAGACAAGTACTGTATACACGTTGTATAGTTCTAAATTCCACTGTTTGCTTTTTTGTATTTCCAGAATCAAATAAATATAGCTGTCATTATACATCCAAATTTGGCCAACTAAATTCTGACTATGATTAGTCATACAAATTTCTTCCAATCGTAACTTTCTAATGGCCATGGAACATCTAAATCTTCAAAAAGCTGTTCTACAATTCCTGTACGATCATTCAAAAAATGATCTAACACAACAGCATCATAGTAAACAATGCCAGGATATTGTTTAGATTCAGTTACAGAAATAATCAAATAAAAACTAGGAATAGTTAAGAATGCTTTTATCCAAATCTGTCCAATACGATCACTAGGTGTCATTTGTCAATCATATACCAATCTTTACATGTTTCCCAAGGACTTTTAAAGTCTTCACCGAAAATTAGTAAAATTCCATCCCAATCATTGTATTCGTGTTGTAAGACAATACAGTGATGAAAAGCGGACCAATCTCTCTTGGGATATACAGTACGAATGACAAGATATATACCATTTGTTGAAAACCATATCTCATTAGTTCGATCAGGTACTTTATCTAAAGTCAAGAAATCCTCTGCCATTTATCTTGTATAGACCATGGATATTCATTAAATTCGTACACATTATTTAGTTGTCCAATAAAAGACTTAAGTGGATAATCTAAAGTTAAAGCTGTAAATCTGCTATATCCGTGATAATGAACTTCAAATAAAATCAAATACAAGTATGAATATCCGTCTTCATTTAAGAGCCATACTTGCCCTGGAAGAATCGATGTAGTTTGTTGATATGTCATAAGAACCTAACAATACCATCTATCGACTCCCAGCACTCTGAGTCATTCTCACACAACCATGTTATCCTAGAATCAGGATTCTCGTGTTCTAAATTGAATGACTTGTAAAATGTTGTTTGTGTATTTGCACACGAATTCTCAGAACAAAAGATCAAATGCAAATTTCCATTTTTAATCCACAATTGACCTATGCGTTCTTTTGGATTATCATAACTCATGATACTTTTACCCATGTGATATTAGAACGCATAAATCCTTATGAGTAACACAAAAAATGCTTTTTACTCATAATTTGATCAAATTCTATTCAAATTTCTTTACAACCCCATGGATTATTTTGAAATTCTGGACATGAAATGATTTTTCCTATCAGATTTCCATACTCGTAATCACTATCTAAAATCAAAAGATTGTATGTTTTATTACACACATTGTATTCTGTCACAAGATAGATATTATGTGAGTATGGATAGTAAAGTACTTGTCCAATAGGGCGATTAGTCATTTACAGAATCCTTATCATTATTGACTCTGTTTCCAAAAGTTTATTCTCATACATTGGTTGCAATCCTAGACTTGTTAAAGAAATCCGTTCAGCATCAATCCATAATATTTGATGTTCTACATGCGGTTTAAATGATATTGCTTGTTGCGAGCTCACAATAAGAAATGTTCCCGCATCAGGAATATTCCAAACTTGCCCTGTACGATTCTGATATGTCACAACAACCTCTTAAAGAGTAATATCAATTCCACACTTTGTATCCAACATCTCACACATTTAAATGAATTAAACTCTTATAATCACACAATTTGACGAAACCAATCAATAGTGCTATTCCAAGGAAACTTTACGTGTTCTAACAACACAATAACACCTTCATATTGTTCATCTAAAAACAATACTTCATGCATAACGTAATCTTGTCCACGTTGACAAACTAAATTTTTCATTCGTTCTTAACACAAGAAACAACGCAGAATCAGATTTTCTATTCCATACTTGTCCATTTCTAATTGAGAATTTCATAGCAATCTCTTCATTCTACATTCCCACTCATCAAGTGGTAATTCTGTAGCAGATAAAGTTTTTGGTTCAGGAGGATCATGTGAGAGGTAGTTTTGTAAAACAAAAACTTCATGAATATATTCTTTAGTGTCGACAACTAAAAATATAATACCATGATTGTCCCATACTTGACCTATACGATTATTTTTCATCATGCAATTCTTTTAAAGCCGACTGTTTTTTCCCAAACAAAATCCTCGTATTCCAACCATGTAAATCTATGACCATTTGTTTCATCTAAATGTAAACATAGATGAATAACTGTTTTTTGAGAATTTGTAGTAGAATTTACAACTAAAAATAACCGTTTTGTACCATATTTGTAGGTATATTGCCAAATTTGACTAATTCTATTCGGTTGCATTAGGATATTCTAGTATAACAAGATGGTATCTCTTCCCAAGAACCTTCTTCGTATAAGCCTTCATATAATTGAATCGACTTATAAGAATCAAGATCAAAACACTGATAAGACATTTCATTGGGTTTCTTTTTTGAATCAACAACAATAATCAAATGACCAAATGCAATCCACATTTGACCTATTCTATTTTTCGTTTTCAAAGTATTCTCTTCAAATAAGGACTTTCTTCCCATATGTCTTCTGGAAATTCAACCCATACATTTACTCTGGACTGATCATATTCTTTGTTGAAATCAAATAAAACAAGAACAGGATGTGTTAAACCAAGATAATTGGTATAAAGCTCACAGTAAGGATTCTTTCTTATTGCTTCTTTCACAAGATCTGAATCTGTACGATCCAAAATCATAACAATGACCAATTTAGAACTTGCCCAAATCTGTCCTGTACGATCTGGAAGTAAATTTTCATTGGTATTGGACATCATGTTCTTATTGAATGTTACCCTTTTTAGTATTTCATATTATCTCTTAAGATAAGAGAATTAAATAACTCTTGAAAATTCTGGATTTATTTCCCAAGTTGTATGTAGATGCTCTCGAAAATATGTTTTTTGTCCCAGAGAAAAACCATTAAGAATAATCGCCGGATGAAAGATAAATTGATAATGTTCTGTAGCTAACTTTCTACTAGTATTGATTATCAAAAATATTTTGTCATTAAACGTCCATACTTCACCAACTCTATTTCGTTTCATGTGATTCTTTTTACGTGATTTGTCGTTTCCCACATTGTTTCTATGCTTTCATAAACATTAAGCAAATTGCATTTGTTTTCGTTAATAACAAATACAAGAGAAACATGACAAATCAATTTTTCTGATTCTTTGTAAGAACAGCAAACATAGTACAATCTTTCTTCAGCGTCAAAAGAAGAAGTCCATAACCATAACTCTCCATTGCGTTTAAAAGACTTCATATTACTCTTGTTATGTACTGCATATTTTCATATGGTGTTCTTTTGTGTTCACGCCACTGAGAATGTAATTGATACGTGTCACATATGAGTAATACATGATGTGTTGTAATATCATTTCGAAATTTATCAAATTTTGATTCAAAAATTACAAACAAAATACGACTATCATCATCTTGATTGTAAATCCAAATTTGATTCGTCCGATCTTGCATTATGTTAATACAACAATTTCGAAACGGAAACTCCGGTATTACACAACTCTATTCCAGTTTGAAGAATCTTCTAATGTGTTATGTGTGAACTCGGATATAGTAAATGTACGAGGTTCATCATCAAGTAAAGAAATGACAGTATGAATGAAGAAACCATCTTCGAATTTAGAAGGACCTACAACAAGAAAAATTTCATCTTGATAATCACGATAGAATCTTTCCCATATTTGGTTAATTCGTTCATTTAACATGTTTAACAAATCTTTATACTGTGATTACTGTTGATTTCAAGTTCATTAATCGGATATATCTTCAATGTATTATTTGGTACTTGATCACAACATATTACAAGGTAGTCATGATATAAAATTATTCCTTGATGTGTAGTATAATAACTTTTCAGAATTACGCCTATTGTACCACCACCAGGAGACAAATACCAAATTTGCCCAACTCTATTCACAATATTCTCTTGTAATTACACATTTTTTCTAATGGTGAAATTTCACTTTCTAAAAGTGGAATTTGAAAATTTACAAGTTCCATATACTCGTTATAGTAACAAATAAAAGTTGTCAAATGCTGGTACAAGCCTGGAATATTGTTATTGTGAAGAATTGGTGTGTTTAAAACCAAAATTAAACCAATTTTATCTATGTGCCAGACTTGACCAGTTCTATTTGGTATCATGATTAATCTTAATCAAAGTAGTACAAAGCAGGAATCTCTATAAACGATCTACCATCTTTTTCTGGAGCATAAACAACAAAGAATTTGTCCAAATTTTCTGAATCTTTGTGCGAGTTAAGATAACTGACTACAGTTTCCATGTCATCTTTGTTTTTATACATCAAAGTAGACATAATCTTAAAAATTGCATTCTCAGGTGAGATGTTGTTGTCTATATAAAATCCAACAAGATTATCATCTATAAGACCATCGTCTCTACGATACAGTTGAAAACCAACCTCTAAACAAGCTTTTTTAAGCAAATTGAAAACCTTAGCTCTTTCTTTGTTTTCAAATGTTGCTTTAGCACTTTCAATTTTCTTTGCTAAATTTTCTAAATTTCTAGCAAGTAATCTGCAATCTTTTGGGTTTAGCATATGAATATTTGTATACGGTGACGAATTAGTTAATTCAACATATGGTTCTTTTGTAGAAATCCAAACTATAGGTTCTGATACATTGTATCCAAGAATACGATTTTCATCTTCTTTAATCATTTGATATTATTTTCCTTTGGTGCATGTAATACAGGTAAACGTTTACCAATACTAACTTTAGCTAAAGTAGGATTTTTTTGCATCCAATTCTGTACATGCCATAATTGACCACATCCTCCTCCAACATCATCTTGGCCTGCAGGATCGAATATACGTGTGCTAAAACCACGTTTACCTAACTCGTGTCTAAATCCTGTTGCAAGTGCACGTTGACGTTCATTAGCTGCAGCTACATGTTCATCACGTTCACATACTACAGATATAGTTGCTTCCCATACATTGGGATTGAAGATAGAAAGAATACGATCTGCGTCATCTTTTGTGGTATTTTTATCGTGTGCACAGTAATTGAAAAATGGTTTACGTCCTGTTGTAGCATACCATTTTTCACCACATTCTGCTATTTGCTTAAGATTGAGCTTAGCCTTAAAAGGAATAAGTTTATCTCTTGCTTCATCAGTAGATTCATGTACAGAAAATTGAAGACCTACCTTATCAATCTCTTTTGAGATATTCATTATTTCTTCGTAATCAACATCTGGACCAGATGTGCTTATCAAAAGAGATGCATTTGGATATAATGTATGAAGACGACGAATAGCTTCTACAAGTGGTTTTCTATTGAGTAATGGTTCTCCCATGCTCATAAACATGATTTGCATACGTTGTACGTTAGAAACATCAATATTTTGGTCAGAAAACATGCTTGTAGTTTGTTCTACAATTTCATCTGCTGATAGATTTCTTACGAAATAATCTCCAGCACCGCAGAATCTGCATCCGATTGGACACCCTGACTGTGTGGAACAACATACTACTGTACGTGTCTCGTAGTCAGGGTATTTGTACAATACAGATTCTGCAACAGCATCAGATTTTTCAAAAACATATTTCAATACATTTTTATCTGAACTGAGCAGCTTACGAATTGATTTCCACATAATATTTGATATCACTGAGCAGCAGAAGCGTGAACAGGATTACCGTGAATCACATTTTTCTCAATTCGAGCAATAGTATCCTTCAATGCTTTCTTAAAACGCTTATTCATTACGATAAGCGGTCTACCATTATTGTAATGGTTGGCTTGAAGAATAGCTTTTGCAGCATCCAAAATAAGCTCTCGATGGCGTCCTGAACTTTTGAATTCGATTCTATTAGTACTCGTAGCACGTCCAGCAGCAATCATTCGACCACGAGAAGCATCCCAAGAATCAGAATCGGAATTAAGCATTGCCCATCCTGCATTATACGTATAAAAACCATTTTTAACGTCAATAGCAATTGTTCCAATGGGATGCATTTTTTCATTCTTGCCAGGACGAACATGGATGTAAATGAACTCATTTTGATTATCAGCAGTGTTTTTCATAGTGTTTATATTCTTTCTCTTTAATGTAGATTTGTTCTCTTATCCAATTTACTTTAACCAACCAGGTCCGGGATCTAATACTTCGCGCGACACAAGTGTAGAAGCATAAATGTATACCCCTAACAGGCCGTTCGTGTGTGTCTCTCGTTGTTCCATATATTCGCGCCAAGCATCGCGGCTCGTCCCTCGCTTGGCCCGGTAAACGGCATCAAGTTCAGCATCAGTAGGAGTACACTTATCTTTGTGTACGTCGTTCAATTCATATACTGCTCTAAGACCCTTCGCCCAACGTCCAGCCGGATTTGGCAAATGCGGCCCACCGACAATAGCGTTGAATGTACGATTAAGCAACTTTCCGATGGGCTCATCTTGTTGCACTGAAGCTTGCAACTTTTCATTTTGTTCACGAAGCTCTTTGTTCTTCGCAAGAAGCTTTCTTCAACTGGGAAAGATTCACGCCAAGCGACAAAAGCACACTTTCGTAATCTTCAGGTTTTGCAGGAAGCAACTGATCACTAAAGACGCCAGTGCCATTTGGATTCTTGGTGATCCGTCGAACGTACAACTGACACTCAATTTCGGGGCCGGGCTCTGTCCATTTGATCATTTAATTTTGTTCTCTTTTTTGAATTTTTTGAATCTTTTCTTTACGTTATATCGTTGCTTTAATAACCACATTTCCCATTTTACCCAACGAACAAATCGTATAAAAAAATTTGCATTACTGTTCATTAGAACAACACCTAAATCCTTGTTGATAGAAACTGTGTGTTGGACCATGAACATCTGTCATAGGACGACATCTAGTGCGAACAAATTTTGTTCCATATCCACCTTTTAAACCAGAAACATAAGGTTTTCTACTCTCATTAAAAACCCATTCATCAACGCCAGATACCATATCATATACACCAAATGGGCTAATACATTTTGGAAATGATCCAGACAAATGCCCAGGATAGTACTTTGGCCATTCACTTCTTGGCAAACTAGGATCTGGCATTGGAACATGTGTCTGATCACATATGGATTCATCTCGGTGAAGACCATCACCATACGGATATGGTTGCATAGCAGGTCCTTCACATGCAAATGTCCATTCATCTGCAGTGCATAAACGTTTACCAACGCTTTCGCATTTTGACTTTGCACTATACCAATCTATTGTTACCAACGGAAGTTGATTTTCACGATTTGGCCATTCGTATTTATCGATGAAAAAATTCATCAATTTCTTTTTTCCAAATAAACATTTGGGCGGTGCAAATTCAGCACAACGCAATGGACCCATTCCAAAATTAGCTTTTGGAGATTTGTCTGTATCAAGCCATTTTAAACACTTTTGCTCAACGTTGATACAATATTCTCCTTTTACAGGAATCATAATATCAACAGAAGAATTGTTACTAGCATCAATAACAAACTGAGTCGTTCCTGCTTCTAGCATTACATTTTCAGAATTACCAAAGGTAACACTTGAAGATTGACAAGCGATCACGCTTAAGCAAGAACATATGAACAGCCAATTTCGCATACTCAATTTATAAGTCTCTTTCAGCTATTGTTTAACTCTTATTATTCAAATTAACGTAAAGAGATTACTATAACACCCAATACTACAAGAGCACATCCTAATCCAGCGTAAAACGTCGGTCTCTCATTAAGAAAAAGGAAACCTAACATGAGTGTAACAATTGGAGAAGTTGAAGATAAAGCAGTGGTTATGCCTACATTATCAGAAGAACGAAGTGCATATCCAAATAACAAATTTCCAAATAAACCTACAACTGTAGCTAAAATCATCCACTGAACACCTATTGGATCTACAGACTCTTGTGTTTTTTCATATTTTGTAGCAAGCATAGTAAACATAGGCACAGTAATTGCATAAACAATACCTGATAGAGCTTGATATCTTAATGGCTGCATTCTATCAATTGCCAACTTACGAAGAACTGCGGCAAGTCCAAATGCCGCAGTTGCAGTTGCTAAGACAATAGCTCGTTCACGTGAAAATTGCATGATTACCTTATAACGAATTTAATATCATGATATCATGTTCATTATACATTTTCCAAATTTCATCAACTCTTAATTCGTATTCTGCACATCTAGTAATGTTGTTGACGATTACTCTTGCATTAACGGTATTTAAAACTTTTGTCACTATTAGTAAATCATCACATTTTAAAGGATTACTCAAAAAATTAAAATTGTCGTAAATCCACATATTACGTTTAACTAAAATGACTGCTCCCATCAAAGCATGTTCAAGTTTTGCATAATTGTTGTACTCTGCGAGAACACGTACACTTGGAGTTAAATCACGTTTAAGTTTTGTGTTATTGTTATTCATAAATAATAAACATTTCTATTCAAAAAATGGTGAATTCCAATGTAATATTTGCAAACTGTAGTAGCAAAATCAATTGTACAATCTTTTATGTTAGGATACATAACGGCTTCAAATTCCATATATTCTAACATGTTAATTCTTATCTTTTGTATAGTATTTGTCAAAATGAATACATGTGAATCACGCAATTTGATTGAATGTGTATTTTCAAAATCTAATTCATTTGAGTTTTCTGTAAAACGAACAAATATTGAATATGGCCATGGATCTTGATTTTTAGTAACTAAAACTTTTGAATTCACGGTAAAACCTGTATTATTCCTACATTTATACCGTGTTCTAATGTTGAAGTTGACACCCAATAATTTTTAACATCAACTGCTGGTTGAAAATCTTCACTAAGAGGCATAAGTTTAAAATAAACTCCTTGATTTTCAATCACTAGCATACAGCTTGCCGAATCACAAGGAATATAAGCCCATTCTAGATTTGTCATATTCCAGTTTATATGAGAGTATTTCAAAACATCTTCATTCATGCCATTGGGAGGCTGAATAAAACAAGCTATAGCTACAAATGGAACTTGATTGCCTCTCCAATATTTCAATCCATCACAACGAATCCAAGGAGATTGTTCTGTTGTTCTTGAAACCTCAAATTGCTTTGGATTAAACACAATGATATCGTTAACATTGACATTTTTAGACATTAATTTATTGCCACAATTTGTTTACGCAAAACAAGCCCAATTATGTAAGGCAAATACCAATACAAGTGTGTGATGGTATCATCTTTGAATTTGATTACGTGCCAAAATGAATAATCAACACACTCTATATCTGTGTACAAAACTATTACGCTAAAATCATCGCAATGTTTCCATATCGTTCCAGATGCGATATTGAATGCTTTGGCTCGTTCGTAATAATTCATTACAAGCTTAAAACTAATTTGCAGAATGTAAAATGACTACTGAATTATGCCATAATTCATAAGTTCCTTCTACAAATAGCAATTCAGTAGTCATTTTATTAAGTGGCATTAGTTGAATCAGTATAGACGTATATGAATGTTCAACATTAACTACTAACCAATGATTTGTGTTATTAAATGAACCTAAATATACAGTAGAATTCTTGTTATGAACAGTAAATTGTGAAAATGGATTATCAAATCGGATAATATCACCTGAATTTAGGTTCATATTCAAATGATAGCATTTGAAAACCTCTTATTATTCTGGAAATGGTGTTACTGTTCCAGCTTTAATCTTTTGGTAATGCAAATCGAAGAATAGAATACCAAAATTAGCAGCAGCTGTACCATGATCTTTACTTGAAGAGTATGTGTCAATTGCGCTAGTATTTCTCTCAACTTTAAAAAATAGCAAATACTTTCTGAAGCACCGGACGGAGGTGTAATAGAACCAAATGATACAATTTTTTGTTTGTATTGATCAGTGGTTTCAATACTCAAACTTATACTTCCTGTAGTCCAAGAACTTCCATTACCAAGAGTTCCAGAATTCACACCAAGCCATGAATACGAATAATTGAAATTAACTGTACCAGAACCTGCTGCCGCTGGTAATGCATGCATATGCGGTCGTACAGCAGTTGACGGATCCCATCCATGAGGTAACTGATACGTCATGAATATGCTATCATTTTGGTTGTGTCTAAAAAATCTCATAAAGAAACCAGTATCACGATATGCTTCATAAGTCAAAGAAGCTGGACCTGTTCCTTCAGAGATAACTGCAGACAAATCATCCCACCTTAAATCAAAAGGTGCTTCATGATGATCACGACCTTCAATCATAATACCATCTCCAGATTGATCCGTGACTAAACCCTGATGGCTTGTGATTGATGTTTTCATATAATCTAGATACTCATCATTTCAATCTGATAAAGCTCTAATTCTTTACCAGCTTTTTTAGCGAGTCTTATTGCATGCCATGTTCCAGTTGACCATGAAGTAGGAAATGCAACTAGAACATCGCAATCATCTACTATCATTTGATTTTTTACCAAAGGAACCAATTTGGAATTGTACTGTCTATATGTAGGCAAATGTTCTACTACATGTAAACCTCGATATCGAGCTGCATTTGCAGCTGTTAAATCAACTCCGTGAGTACCTCCAGATACAACAATAACGTCATGTGGTAATTTATTTACGTAATCTACCACATGACGTAAAACACGAGTAAAATATAATTGCAAATACCTCTCTTTAGGAGGATGACTTCCTATTACTGCAATACGTTTCATTTAGATTTAAAGATAATTGACATATGAACAAAATTGAACTTGAATAGGTTCAAGTTTCCAAAAACCTCTAATTTTTTCAATCATGAACTTTTCTGCTTCTTCTTTTGTAGCAAATTTAAGAGCAGATTCTACATCATCTGTTTCTACTACACAATAAGTTAATGCTATAAATTTGCGTTTGTTATTTTTTTCATTTACAACAGATAACAACCAACTTGTTTCATCTTTTGTTTGAACCATTATTTTTTATCTCATCATGACATTCATCACATACTGTTGCAGTGATTGGTCTACACGTTTCCATATCACAACTAGCATAACAAAAACTATCTCCGCATGGTCCTTGATATAATTTTGTGTATATGGAACGTGACCTTGTACTATTTTTTTCTTCTTTACAATTTTGACACACTTTATGCAAATTACTAAATGACATCTGAATCAATCTCCAAAAATGATTTGAATAACTCTTTGTTAGTAGAAAACAATGGTGCATCTTCTGCTAACCAAACATTACGTTCAATTTGCTTATTTTCTCCTTTATATGATATTGTGTAAGGTTGCTTACGACGTTGTACAATACGACCACGTTGAATTCCAACAGGAAGCTCGTTCCAGTTCACACCAACATCATTCAACATGGATATCATATCATTGTTTGATTTTTCATTAAGCTGACCTTGAGAGAAATAAGAACGTGCAAGCATTTGTACACTGTTGCGTAATGCATCTTTCTGTCTCCACAGAAAATAATTAAATACATCATGTTCTGGTAACACAAAAGCGCGAGCGTCAAATGCAACTTGTTTTAGAGTATCAAATATACGTCCAGAATGAAATGTGAAAGTTGATGCTGCTAAAGCTGCAGATACGGAAACAATTTTCTGTAACTTGTTATCAAACCAACCTTGTGAAACATGATTTTTGTAACCATGAATAAGTACAGAAATTTCATCTGATTGCACATAAGCAACTTCTGCACCCTGAATTTCGTGACACAATTTTATTGCTACTTCATTCATTACGTCCATAAAATTCGTATTAAATGGACATCCATTTTTCTTAAGACAATTCGTAAGTTTGCTAAATGCTTTTCCATCTACTCGTATTACAACAGGAAGACGAAATGGAAGTGTAGATTTTGAAGCTTCTTCATAACGTTTCATTCTATAACCAAGTGTTTGCTCTTGTGACATAGATTACCAATCCATTTCGTTGTTGTTTTTTACTTTAACAGTTGCACGTTTAAAAGCGTTAAACAGGTTGATATGATCATCATATTGTGCAAATTGTGGACCACATGCAAATGAAGGTCTCCACCAGTATCTTGTTGATGACATAATAGAGTCTATCATACTAAATCCTGCAACATCATCTAAAAATTCATCTATTTGTTTGGCAGAGAATTTACTATTTTTATGACACTCTATTACAGCATACCAATGATCTGACAACCCAGCATAGAAAGGAATAGAGTTAGAAAAAACAAGTTTACTAGCATGAGTTGCATATTCTCGCTGTCTAGCATTTATCATCTCAAGCCACTTCTCATGAGGATCTTTAATTTGCAAAGTATTTAGCATATCCCATTGATTTTGGATATCATTTCTATAATTGTCAAATTCTATTTCGTCAGAAGAATAATCATTTTCTAACTTTAAGAGCATTAATTCATTCCAAATCTCTTCATGAATCATGCCTTGATAAACTTCAAGAGGTTTTTCACAATCATGAGTCTTACCCCATGAAATATACTCTTTACGTTTCATCACTTTTGGCATTAACTGAATTTCAATTTGTGAAGGATAGGTTCCAGAACCTACTGTTATCACAGCAGCGTAATTTTTTGATAGCACAGAAAATACTTTTTTTAGCAATTGTTTTTGCTTGTTACCATATTCAAAACTAACACGTACTCGACAACGCCCTGGTTCGAGCTCGTCTACAAGATATTGGGTGACTAATTTTGCATTAACATCATTCGTAGGTGAAACTACATTAAAACCTGCCGATTTCAAAACATTTGTAACGCTTGTTAATGTTGGATATCCTGGAATATCGCTCTCGGAAGGCATTTCTCGCGGCACAACATTTAAATTTAACAAATTCATCGCATCTACGTGCGCTTTATTGTATGGATTTTTGTAATTTCCTACTTGTAAACGACTATTCCAAATAGCGTTAAGAGTATCTTCAAATGACATTCCCTTTGCTGTAGGTGTATCATGATAGCTATTATCACCAACTCCTACTTCTATCATGTCATTTTTTAGACATTCTACGATTGATTTAACAGAAGGACTATCGTTGTCGTAATCTTCAACAATGCCATAATCATTGTATTTTGCTCTAACAGGAAATGAACGTGGAAACCACAAATCATGTGAGTTGAATACTTTTTCGTTATACGGATTTTTAGTTAAAGCATACCATCGAACAGGATCTCCTGCAGATAAAGGAATACCTGAAATAGCACATGTAGACGCAAATGAACCCATAGCTTTAATATTACAACGAATTTAAAGCTATTGTTCTCTTTAGTTGAATTTACCAACTATTATCTTGGTGTGTTTTTCTCCACCAATATCTCTTGTATACCAACCATATGTGCCAGGAAATTTACCTTGTGGATGCTCTCCATGCCACTCAACATCTTTTCCACTAAGTAACTCCACGACGGCTTCTCTATCTTCAATAGGTAACATCTTCAATTTATTCAAAGCAATATGTGCTGGTGCATCAGATACTTCGGCCCACCATCCATTACGTAATAATTCCCCACGTAATTGAATACTAGCTTCTTTAGCTACACTTGTTCCATCTGTCGCAGATGCTCCTAATTTCGTTCCAAAATTTGTTGGTCTACCAAAAAAAGCTACATCAGCTTCAGGATCTTCATCAACATCCATCAAAACCCATTCTGGATATTCATTTGAAATATCATCCACTTTTTTGATTTTTGCATTTCCGCCGACACCAGCATAAGAAGTCTTGATCATGTCAAAAAGATCATTTTCTATATCTTTAGCTAATTGAGAATATGCTTGCGTTTTTACAGCTTGGTTTTTAATTCCTAATTTACTATTTGATTCATTCATAGAAGAATGAAGAATTTGTTCTAATTGTTTAACGACTAAATCATCAATAAATTCTATTTTTCTCATATGTGCTGTATGCGTGTTAATAGTATCTTCATAATTTTGAGATAATGCCATTTCCATACGCATATCAGCAGCTGTCAAAGCAAGTGTGATGGCTTGTTTAATAGGTTTAGTTTTCCATCTATGAATAGATTCTTGAACTAAATGCTCTCCATCTTCTTTGTATTCAATAATTCCAAGAGAAATATCAAGCATCCAATTTACAATGCTTTCTAACAATTCTCGTTCTGGTACTTTATCAAATGCTTTTAAAATAGCTAAAGGTTCCATTATTTGTAAATAGCATTAACTCTCTATTAATTCAGGTGTAATAAAACCTTTTTCAATCCAACAACCTCCGCAATGCGCACAAAGACGATGAATGTGGTGAAATTGAGGACATCCTATATTAATTCTTTGATTTTCTTTTCGTTTCCACCACAAAAATCCTTTAGTAATTTCAACTATTTGTTCAGAATTAGTACAACCTCTATCCTTAAATAGCGTTGCTTGATGAGTCATGATAGAACCACATAGCACACAAAAATCTTGATCAGTATTACGTTTAACTGCTTGACTAGGATATACGATAAAAGATTTATTTGATTCAGATATGATTTCTCCACATAAAGTATCAATCCTGTAAGGTTGTTTCATTTTTCGTTTCTCCATTTTTTAAGCAATTCTTTTGGAGATTCATCATCTATTTTGTGAAAATCCCAAAGAGATAATTGCATTGGTCGAATCCACGAAGGGCCAATTGACCAAAGCAAGTTTGTTCTACTAAAATTAGAAGAATTTGGTTTTACTCCATGTAACGAATCTCCTGTAAAAACAAGCATATCTCCGACATCAAGCTCAATGACATTAGAAGGTTCATATAACCATGTAGGTGCACGACCATACGTGGTACCATCTAATGCTAAAACAAATTGAGCTATTACAGAACAATCCTTAGGAAAACTTGGATGAAAATGAGGATAATCTATATGTTCTTGCATTCCGCTAGAATATGAATCAACTTTTAATGCGGTTAACGAAAGATACGATAAAGGTCCTTTAATCCCCAAAAGAGATCTAGCAATACTTTTTATTTCGTGCTTTGTTACGGTGTCTACCACAGATGTAACTTCTGATAACCCATTCACATATTTTGTACCTCGTTCTTCACCATCTACCATTTTATCTTGACAGTTGGAAAGTATGGCTTTAGCCATTTTGCTAGAGATAAAATCTCGCTTTAAACAATGCATAATTTGATTTTAGTCTAATACGCAATAAGATCTGTATAGATGTGTTTTCCAGAAAATTTTAGCATATTGCAAGAAATGATAGAAGATACTAAAATGAAAACTACTTTCGATGAAGAAAAAAGTCTTGATTTAATTTTGAAAATTGGAGAATCATGTGTAATCAAAGATAAACATTATGATTACATAGGTTCACATTCAAAACCTTTCAAATTAATGTATACACGATTAAATTATACAGATTATCTTTGGTTAAGCAGTGATGGAAAAACAGGTCGTGATACAGATCTCTTATTTGATACTGAATTTTGGGAAAAATTGTAATGATGCATGAATTAGATTCGTCTATAAAATCCATGTATTTAGATGTAGGAGATACGCTTTTTGACAAAGAAACCAAAATTGTTTATGCACTTGTAGAAAAATGTATCACTGATAATGGACTCTCTACATGGATAACGTTGATCATTGATCATGAAGAAGAATCATTAATAGGAAATTTAATGATTTTAACTTTAAGCACTAAATTCTAAAAATTTCAGCTACACGTTTAATTTGATTATCATTTAAATCAAGCAATTTTTTGATTTTATCAGATGTCATTTGTTTATTTGATTTTTTTTCAACTGTATCAGCAAGCGATTTTTTGAATCCATCAAGTACCTTTGACAACATTTCGTGTTTTGCAACGATTCCAGCATTGTCTAAAGTTTCAGCTAATCCAACGATTCCGTGTGCAAGATCAGAAATAGACACTGCATTTGGATCTAATCCAGGGTATTTCAATAATTTTGGCGAAAGTTCTGCATTGCCACCAGTAAGATATTTTGCTATATCACTAAGAAAATTACGGAAATCTCCACTTATTTTTTCGTATTTTACTCCGGCGCGTTGTTTAGAGCTAACACGTGTTCCATTGTAAAGACGAGCTATAACACCTTCTGTTCCAATTGTTAAAGTAAGATAATCGCCTAAAGATTTATACAAATTACCAGTTACATAACCCTTAATACCACGTTCTGGTACATAACGTCCTTTCATCCATTCTGTATGTTCTGGGAACGTTACAACGGTATCAACCTGAACGAGTTCTCCATTGTCTAACTCTAGTACTACTTGCGACGGTATGCTATTAGGTTTTAATGTTAACTCTATGTTGACTCCTTGAGGTTTTGCTACATGTATGTATTCACCCATTAAAGCCGTATATTCTCTTTCAATTTTTGATTGTTCTTTTCGTCTATCTGAAAAGTCGTTTATTTCATTCGTCAACGGAAATTCTACTAAAAAATCTACATCTCCATAGATGACATCTTTTCCTTCAGCAGCATCCATTTCTGCATGAGCACTAGATCCAGATGGTCCTACTGGTTTCACAGTCATCAAACCTTGATTCGTTAACCATCTATTCCATCCATATAAAAACCGTATGTATGCATCACATGCTTTTTTGACAAGAGTTGCGTTTAAATCAAGTCTTTTATTTGGAGGTAATTTTAAACCACCTTCTAATAAAATTGCACGCACAATTTGTCGTAAGTGAAAATACATTACACATAAGTATTAAAACAATTTAGCAATAATTCCAAGTTTTATTGCTTTATCAAAATCGTACTTCAATACTTCGTGTATAGTACCATCTTCTAAATTCAACAATTGTGTGCGTAAATTGATATGTTGTATCAATCCAACATAACCATTAAATATGAAACAACTATCTGATGATATTAAAGCCAAATGATTATCGCTTGTCTTATACAGTTCAGAATGCAGATTAGCAATATAGTTTAGAAGTTCAAATTCTTTTTGATAGTAAATTTCCATTTGATGTATTTATTGTTATGGCTAATCACAAACTTCGTACTCTTATAGAAAATATTGTTATTGAAGCTCTTGAAGAGTGGATGACTGAGTGCGAATGTGAAGAACAATCAAAAGATAATTCAACAGGAATTCGTAGTTTTGGTTCAGGAAAAGTAGAAAAATCAAAAAAAATAACTAAAAAGTAATTTTTTCATTTTTCGTTTTTGATCCAACGCAATAACATTTCTTCTGGTAATCTGCGTAACAACTTTTCACGATCTGATTCCAGATCATTCCATGTCATTTCTTCTGCTGGTTTACGCAATGTTAGTACTTCACTATTAGGACGTACTCGAATCACACCCATTCCCATATCAAATGTAGTACAAGCTACATCTATATCATGTCTTGTACGAAGATGTACATAACTTTTCCATACATCACCACACCACCCTCGTTGATTACCTTGTGGCACTCTTTGTCTTGCTTCTGAAGGTGGATCACAATCGTGCATGACAATTGTTCCATTGTGATTAAGTCTTTCTAATGAATTTTCTACATCACGCAACACTTGTGATCTTTCATGCATACCATCAACAAATATTAAATCAAATTTTTGATTATTTTTAGCGAAATATGCATCACTAGTCATGCGTAATGTACCACCTTGGTTAGGATCAACTCCAACTTTTAGTTGTGCATTTACACGATCAAACGTAGTATTTCCTTTACATCCTATTTCAAGATAAGAAATATAATCAAATTCTTTAATAAGCCAATTAAAAAGTTCGTACGTACGTTCCATATTTGTCTTCTTATATTATGGTAAATTCGCTTCGAAGCAATAATACACATCCTACACCACAATGCGTTATGACCAATGCTGCAAATGTATAGTTTTCTTGATCTTGTACTTCTAAATTTTCACTCATTACATCTAATACAAGAATATGATCACCAGCACTAAGTGAAGGTATAGTGAGATTCCATGTATCTTCATCAAGCAATTGTGTCCACATATTTTGTGGAAATAATTGAACTTCATGTAGTGTTTTAAGCATAGTACCAGGTACTACATTTGTCAACCATTGATCATAATGCATACTATCACTCATGAAAAATACTAATTTTAAGTGATTGTGTTACTAGGAGCTATCTCATAAGGATATACCCATCCTGTTAACAGCTTTCCATCAACTGGGACTTCTACCATGTAAGCTGTCATCTTTTTGTCTTTAGATTCAATTACGTGGAGTACCTTGGCTGTCATATCACGTTCAACCAAGGCACCTTCATGTAACTTTTGATCTAGCAAATTTTTTCCATCGTCGCTGACTCTACGAAGTCTAGCACCTGATATCAATGTAATACGCTGATCTTTTTTCATTTTTTTGTTCCTTTTTATTTATTGATCTTTTACAGGTTCATGAATTACACTATCGAGTTGTAAAAAGATACCTGCAACGCTAATAGCATTTTGCATAGCGCATCGTGTAACTTTTGCAGGATCAACAATACCCGATTGTCTAAGATTGATTATTTTTGCCAAAGTAACATCCCAACCATGATCAGGAGTTGTTGTAATCATATTCTCGCATTTAGCAGTGACGACATCTGGAGATTGACCTGCGTTGCTAACAATTCTTCTTAAAGGAGCTGTACACGCTTCTAATACAGATTTCATTCCTGAAGCATATCCATTTCCACGTGAAATATCATTGATTACATCTGTATCATTTTCTAATTCGCATTTAATACGTAAAAGTGCCATACCGCCACCAGGTACTATACCTTCTTCCAAAGCAGCCCTAGCAGCATGAAGTGCATCTTCAACTCGGTATTTTCTCTCTACTAATTCAAGCTCAGTTGCTCCGCCCACACGGATAATAGCTGCACCAGAAGATAATTTTGCTAATCTTCGCTTAATTGATTCTACATCATCGCGAGACAAATTAACGTTATCTAACTGTGATCTCAATTCTTCTACACGTTGTGCTACTCGTTCTTGAGCGTTAGTAAGACCAACAATTGTAGTAACACGTGCATCTACTACAGCTTTTTTAACACGACCAATCTGATCTAATTTCACAGATTCTACTTTATTTCCACTTGATACTGTTGGATGCGTACCACCTACAAGAGCAATCAGATCGTTCATCTGAGCATCTCTATCGGAGCCTACACCTGGAAGCTTTACAGCAACTACAGGTAGTCCATTGGTAGCTTTGTTAATAACAAGACCTTGCATAGCATCTCCATCAACTTCTTCAGCAATAATAAGAAGTGGTGTACGATTTCTAGCGCAACTCTCAAGTAAGGGTACTAAATCCTTCAAAGAAGAAATTTTGCGATCAGTTACTAAAACTGCACAATCTTCATAGACAGCACGCATTTTTTCTTGATCGGTAACAAAATATGGTGACAAATAACCACGTTCAAAACGTAATCCTTCAACAATTTCGACAGAAGTAGTACTAGATCTAGCATTTTCAACAGTTACAACACCATCAACGCCAGTTTTATGAACTGCTTGAGCAACAAGCTGTCCAATTTCTTTGTCTCCGTTAGCACTAATCGTTGCAATATCACATAATGATTCTTCGGTATTAATTTTTTCTGCGATTGATACCAACTTGTCTAAAACAAGTTTAGCTGCATGATCCATGCCATTTTTTATCTCTGCAGGTTCAAAACCTGAGCTAGAGTACTTCACAACACTTGATACAAGTGCCCCAGTAAGAACACTGGCAGTAGTAGTACCGTCTCCAGCTTCTTCATTTGTGCGCGATGCAGCCTCTCTTACAAGTTGAGCTCCCATTCTTTCTACTGGATCTATTGGATCAACAGCTTTACTAACAGTTACTCCATCTTTAGTTACAACAGGAGAATTTCCTTCTTCTCCTTGAAGGATAACACATTTTCCTCGTGGACCAAAAGTTGCTCCAACAGTATCTACTGCTAAATCAAGACCAATCTTAAGTCTCTTTGTTGCTTCTTGACCACGTACTACTACAGAACGCCCTAATCTTGGTTGCCCTTCACCTTTGTTATTTTGTTCAAACATCAAATCAATTGTAGGTCTTTTGATAGACTTCTATCACTTAAGAAACATATAAACAGGTAAAATTCCTTTTTCCCAAGCTATAGCAATTTTACCCATATTGTAATCATGAAGCAATCGTGCTGCTATTTTACGAACATTTTCGTCTTCGTGAGAGCTAGCCATTCGTATTAGCTTTTTTTCTGTCATATCAAATACATTTTCTAATGATATGTCTGGAAAAACAACAGCTATATATGTTTGATACGCACTACGCGTTCGTGTCACTGTTTTTTTCTTAGCCATGATTGTTGACATAAAACTCTCTACAATTAAGTAACTGTCTTCTTAAAACAAGATAGCTTGTTGGCTAATTTGACACGATGTTTATGTTACACAACGTAAAAACATATTCAAATTATGTTATCATTCTTCTTCTGTATTTGATTCTATTCCTATACTTGATTCAATATATGCAAGTCTTTCTTGCAATTCTTTGATACCATTTAATGCTCTTTCTTTGCCAAAAACATTTCTACGTATCACATATTCTTTAATGAAAGCTACAGGCCAATCTTTTACGATGTTGTAAACATCTGAATATTCTCCTAACAATTTCATTACAGTTAATTCATCAAGTTTTGAAACATGTACAATATCATCAAAACGTCCAGGACGTTTTAAAGCTTCTGTTAATGATTCAAGATGATTAACTGTAGCAAAAACAACATTAACTTTTTTGTGAAGCATCTCTAACATCTCAAAAAGAGTTAATACTGACTGAGAACGATCAAGATCATCAAAAATAACCACATTAGGTTGCACAATATCAATGATTTGTCTTACAAAATCTACAGAAACTTGGCCAACATCTTCAACTCGAATTCGTAAACTGCGTGCATTTAGTTTTTCGCAAATAGTACGAGTTAATGTACTTTTACCCGAACCTGGGCGTCCATGAAAAAGAATTGTGCGTTTAATTCCGTGAGAAGCATATGCTTTTAAGTCATCACTCAATTGTTCAGCTAATTCCGAATTTACAGAATTAGTAATGTCGTCTGTAACAATACGAATTTGCTGTTCATATTTTTCTCCTTTTGATTTATCCTTGTTTAAAACAACACGGTTAAGATCAATAGTTGACCACAGTAATTCACGCACAAATTTAACACTTGCTTCGTAATTGTCTACATAAGCCAAAATGTCAGTAGTTTTATCTTCGTCTTGCACCCAACCAATTCGAATTCCATCTTTGGTTACTAAAACAACTTCATCATCATGACCAACTGAAATTTTAGAAGTGATATGAGGTTCTAGTAACTCAATCAATTGTTCATTGATACATGATGGAAACATACGCTTCCATCCTTTGCTATCAAGAATATTGTAAAAATACAGATCTGTTCCTGTCATAGTACGTGCAACAGAAAGAAGAGCTTCTGTTATTGTAAAAGGATTTGGATTTGTTACAGCTCGACTAACAGCTTCAACTGTAACCATACCTTTTTCTAGTAATACGTCAACACCTACGTTTTTAACTTGCTTTACGTAAAGTTCCCATCGCATCTTCATATCATCGTGATTCACTGAATATCTCCTCAGTTAGACAAGGTACTGTTACAACGTCAAGATTCATATTACTTCTCTGTTAGGAAAACATGAACTCCTTAAACTTGCTTATTTTACAAGACAATGATTGAACAATTGCGGATCACATTTGTATATTTTGCAAAATTCTTCTTTGTCTTCAAGACTCCAAGATGGTTTTTCACTTACATCAAATGAACGAGGTGGATGTGGTTCCATTAAACCATTTTGTACATGGTCCATTCCAATAGCATGACCAAATTCGTGAAGTACTGTCCATTCAGTTAGCAAGAGATTATTTTCTAAACGATCATTTACCAAAAAAATCCAAACAGCATTCCATTTTGGACTTTGCATAATTTGCGTCAATCCAAGTAAAACATCAGAATCATCACGACCTAATTTTTGAACGTCGTTTACACTAATATTTTTTATGATGTTTTCACCATTTATAGTAGCTTTTATCAAAATTTCATATTGATCATAATCCCATATAACATTCACTTTAGCTAAACCACAACTAACTCTTTCTAAATCAGAGATAGCTTTTGTTACACCTAATCGTATATTCTCATGTACATGAGAATTAGCTCTAAAATTAAGTGTAATCAATGGTTGTTTTGCTTTGCCATATAGTTCAATATAATTTGATTCTTCAGCAACGTGATGAAGAAGAATAACATCGTTGTATTCTTTTGTTACATCATTCTTAGCAAAAGAGAAAATAAACAAAATACAAATGAATAAAAACAACAAAAATTGATGTTTTTTAACGTTTGAAAACACGTGCAAGTACCTCTAACATCATTTTGACCAAATGAACAATGATAGCGAACACTCCAGAAGGTTTACTAACATTGACAATAGGTTCTACTACAGGCATGTTAATAACTTCACGAGAAGTATCAGTAAGCTCTACTTCTTGAATTTCTCGTGTGTGTTTCATATTATCTTCTATTGTTACAATAGGTTCAATAAGCAAATTATCAGATGGTTGAGGTAGTATATTTGGATTATTTAACAATTCGTTGTATTTTGGTAATGTAACTCCAAATAAACTTTTGATTAATGGTAATTTAGCACCCCATCGAGCTGGCCATACATCAATACCTGCTGTAACGACTGTTCGCAAAACAGTAAGACACCATTCTGGAGAGCCGAATTTGTGTTTGTTATTTCTAGCCAACGCATAACGTTTTACAACGGTCGCCGGTGAGTTTACAGCAAATGAAAGCAAGAGGGCTCTAGTTGCTCCCATCCATCCATCTTCAAGTTGTACACCAGTAAACAAATCCTTTTTTAATTCGTTCCACACAAAATTATTAATGAGTCTAGGAAGAGTAAAACGAACTTGTACATCTATCGCTCTTGGATCTTGCCATATGTTGGCTAAGCACATGGCCCATGTTTTAGCATACAATCGTTTATTTTCGTTGTAACTTCCTAATCTGTTACCACTTGAATCTTTGAAATATAAACGCTTTTGTAATTCTTTGGTATTGACAATAGTTCCATTAAGAGAAAAACGCCACACATTAGATGAAGTTTTTACAAACGTCGATCCACTAAGGCTCAACGCTGGTTGTAGTGTGTTAAGAACGTATTCTAACCCAAGTTCCTCTGCAACGGCACCTAACATGTCTGTAACTTGAAACGAACCATTGTCTGTAAACTGAATCGCTCCTACGGATACAAGTCCACTATCATACATGTTTATAGCGTCTACGTTGCCTTCTGCGGCAGATGTTATCTTTAGTACACGATCTGCGAACGGCGAACTGCGAGTAACATCAGGTACTTTTATTACACCACCGAACGTTGGTCCTTCGTAGTCACGATAACGACCCCACCTTATCTGCGATAAATTAGTCATTTTTAGTTTCTCGTTCTTGCTTACAGCTGTTGTATCCATTCATGAAACTATGACGATCCACTATTTGTCCAGCTACTCTTCGTGCACTAATCTCAAATGCATTTGAGAGATAAGAATCTTCTCCAGAAATTTTAGCACACAAACTAGACAACGCATACATGATTGGCTGTAGAAAACCTAGACGATGCATTTGATCAACGTGATGCAATTCGTGAATAAGAGTTAAATTGTTTGGTAAATCAGGATCTTTTTTAACAACAACTGCAGTTCCTATACAATGACCGCCCCATTTTGACCAATAATTAACAAGCCATTCAGGACAACGTTCTAGTCGCACCATCCACACAGGAGCATATCCTAATGGACTTTTATCATTGTGTTTTCCATACCATCCTCTATATTGATACCAACCCAACATAGTAAAAGGTAAAACATAAAATAACACAGTGAACAATGTTATAGGAGAAGCTAAAATAATTCCAATCACAGTACGCAGTTTCATGATTGTAAAATATCACGTACTTGATATCTTGGAATAAAAAAAGACGACCTTCACTGAAGGTCGTCTTTCTAGAATGATTATTTTTTGATATTTTTCTTCGAATTCTTTGCAGACGTATTCTGTTGTTTTTCACTAAGCAGTTTCTTCAAACGAGCACGCTGCTTTTTACTTTCACCAGGACGTCTATCAAGTAACTCAAGCTTCAATTCCACGCTAAGGGTATCGTATTGTTGTTGTCTTTGCAAGGCTTCTTTCTGACGAAATGACTTCAGGTCTGGGCGTCTGCCACGAACACCTGGATACAGACGAGTACGTTCATGATTGCCTTTTTTTGTTCCAAAATTCATTTTGACACCTTTTCTTGTTTAGACTCTTTAGCTTTTTCTTCTTTTTTCATACGTTTACGATTTTCACAATCTGTACATCTCTCAGGCAGACGCTCAGGAATGATCTTTCCATAATCAGTTACAGCTGTTGCAAATTCAGATGGAAGTAACGGTCCACTGCATTTTCGACAAATCACATAACTGTTATCATGCATATTTGTCCAAGAATAACGACTACGGGTCGAGATTTCGAATTGTTTAATGTTCATTAATTTCCTATATTAACAATTTTTGATTACTATTCAACTCTTTTATTCAGGATTAAATTTTCTACATTACACTTTGTGTAACGAATATCTTGAAACAGTTTTGTTACTCGTTCACGATAACCTTTTGGTGTAATCTCTAACATGCGGTAAAATAGAGAATAATACTTCTTTTCTGTCTCTGTACACTGTTTATGTACGAATTCAGGAGAACATTGGTCCAATGAACGTAAATTATCAAGCCTATCGCACGCTTTGATCACGTATGGACGCCAATCAATACTCGTAGCAAAACGCTCTAGATAGCCTTCCTTTGGCGTCTTACTCAGTGTCTTAACAATCGTTACTACATCCTTTCCAAAGCAATGCTCAATCATGTCTGGAGTAAGATCTTTCGTATCTTCTATTCCGTCGTGTAACAAAGCAGCTATAACCAATTCAGGTTCATAGATCTTTACTTCATCCAGGAGGATAAGAGTTACACGGCGCGGGTGCTCAAAGTAACGTACAGGTTTTCCTTCTTCGTCCAACTCTTTACGAATCTGCGCACGATGTCCAAATTTAGCAAGAGTGTAAGCTAATTGTACATCTAACAACTGCGAAGGAGCAAGATGAGGCTCTAGACGTTGAAAAAATGTTTCACGATTTTCCATTTTGATTTACTCTCTGGAACTCGTATCGAGCACCCGTTTAATAGGCAATTTATAAGGCTTACTTTATGTGCTTATTAAGCTTTCTAGCTTCTAGAAATCCTTGTACAAAATTTCGCATCGCATCATAATCACATGCAGGAATTTTGTCGTCATCGGACGTATAAACTGAATTTCCTTTTATCACCCACAATTGGTAATAATCACGTTCAGATAACGAAATATTTCCTTGGATGAAAAGATAGTAACTTCCGAATTTTTGTAAAAATGCCTGTTGTAAAGAGGCAAAATCACTTTTATCAAGCTTATCAAGCAGCGTGTAGTTGTCTAACTTGAATCCTTTAAAAGTCTGTGCTTCACAAGGAGCATAGAAAGCATCTCTTGCTAAAACTTTGTCTCCGAACGCAGCACGCTTTTCCAACTCCAAAATTTTATTTTGATATTCTCTTCTTAATTCATCACGCACTGATTCCAAGGTAAATTTTGTTTTATTGTCAAGTGTTTTATATTCGTCACTCATTTTACCTTTGTTTAGAATAACAAATAATTCTAAAATTCATACTCTTGGTTAGATTACTTTTGCCAACAATTTAACCCAACACTCATCATCCTCATAATGACGCTTATGGTCCCATTCGACATATACGATAGATGTGGCAGGATTGTAAAGGTCTGATCCAAGAGCATAGACAGTACCAAGTGATCCAGAGAAACGTCTAAATAAGTGTAAAGAATTCTCTGGGTTAAATGCTACCCGATCGCCTACTTTTGGATTTTCTCCACTACGATATGATTCTGTACTCATCGTCCGCCATCCGATCCATATTTTTCTACATCACGAAGATCATCTATTTTAGCAGCCAATATTCTTGCAAGAAGTGCTTTTTCAGCAACATCTCGCACGCGATCGTTAGTGTCACTTAATTTGTATTCATAACACACACGAAGGCTTTCAGTAAATTCTATCAATTCTTCAATCAACGTATCAAGTTCAGCTTGACGTTTTTCCAACAAAGTCATATCAAGTTCTCCTTGTGCCATGCTATAATTTTCAAAATTGTTTCTAACTCATAATCATCACATGCACTATATGTTCGTCCCATTTTGTCTCTAATAGAACGCCAAAGATGAGCATATGGATTTCTTTCTTGATGTGATTCAAGTTTTGGCAACTTATCCTTTAAGAAATCACCTGTAGCACTAACTGCTTCTTGTATTATTTTTTTGTTTTTGGCGTTCATTTCTTTTAATCTTATATTGTAACCAATATTTTTTGATACGTTGTACAACTCTCCAAATCCAAAATGTTGGTAATTGCAAAATACCTGATTCAATTTGAATTTCGGATTTCCAGAAATCTTTGATTTTCATGATTTAAAAACTATACGATATTTGGATTGACCATAACATGTGTTGAGTATCAATTTGTCTTGGTTATGATCGTAGTAAATGTATGTGACTTTATGTAACTCAGTATCAACAACTAGAGCCAGATTTACACCTGTCTCTTTTGAATAACCTTCGTATGTAAGGAAAATGTCTCCAATATTTGGAAAACGTGATTTAAATTTGAAACCTTCGCTGTTATTCATTTGTATACTCTGACACATTCACGCATAGTATTGTCATGAATTTCTAAGACAGCTGGAATACTTCCATCTGCTTTTTTTTGATAACCTCCCGCTAGGTTCCATGCAACCGGAACATTGGCTTTTGAAAGATGATCGAATACCATAGCATCACGTTTGCGAAGTTCGTACGTTTCTAACCATCCGCCATATGGATCATTAATATGAGGATCTGCACCAGCTTGAAAAAGTACAATATCGCATGTAGACAAGTCATCTAAGGCTTCTGGAAGCCATGTATCGAAGAATTTTCGAACTTGATCAACACGCTCAAATTCGTATCCAGAGGTGTAATGCTTACACCAACTGTCATGATTTCCAATTCTCTTTAAGATATGATCAGTTCCATTCCCATAATGCATGTCTAAGTCTAGAATCCCTACCTTACGTGCACCATCAACACGAAGCGCTAATGCGGCTATCATCAAGCCGTTGAAAGTGCAGAAACCCATAGAACGCGAATATTCTGCATGATGAAATCCAGAGCATGGTGCAACAGCAACTTTTTTTGTGCTCATAGCGTGTCGTGCTGCAGACAACATAGCGCCTGATGTGTAAGGAAGAGAATGTGCAACTTCCAAAGAGAAATTAGCAAAACCATTGATGGCTTTCCCTTCTAGAACACGCTTCACCCAATCTGGATCATGAGCTCTTGATATATCTTCTATTGATACTGGAGTTGGTTCCAAAATCTGGATAGGAAATTTCTCTTGCCACGAAAGAACAACTTTAGCAGGTTTTGCAGCACTTGGAGAGAAACACTCCGAATCTGCTACCATTTGCTCTGAATAAAAGACCGGGATCATGGAATTATTTTAATGCTCTTGAAAAAGAAAGTGAACCGTTATGTGATAACTAAGTTTATGTCTTTATCATTGCGAGAAGCCGTGCAGAAAATCATCTCCGAGCTTATAGGTACCGAATCTGTTCCACAAGGAGTTTCTAGACCACAACCGCCGCCGCTACCTGCTGCTGCTAGGCAACAACCTGCTTCTGCCGCACTGCCAAAGAAAGGTGCTCTTCATAAGTTTAAGGCTAGCTTAAACATGGCCGCAGATGCTGGAGCACGAGCTAAAGAAGCTTCTGAACAAGCAAACACTAAAGAAGCTCTTCGTTGGCTTGATAAGACAATCGAATATGCTAATGCTGCCAAGAAACAACTTATTCCTTGATTACTCTTCAGTATTGTAAGGTTCGTATATTGCTTCTACAGTAACACGATATGTAGTATGACCCGTACTATAGTGCGAACACTTATTTTTGCCAGCATAACGAAAATGCGTTTTTGTGGCTGTAAATTCGCAATTCGTATCTGATTTAGAGACAATTTCGTCTGTTGAGTCGATATCAATCGCTGCATCAGTGTTGTGTATATAATCAATAAAATGTTGAGCAAGTTCTTTTGCGTTCATATTTGTAATCTCCTTATAACAATTAACCACGAGATCTAATTCGATCTGCACGGATAGAGTAAATCCGCATAGAATCCGTGATATCAAACAATCTTTCTATATCTTGATCAGAAAGCTGATTTAATTCTTCATCAGACATTTTGTTTATTGCTCTGGTGGCAAATTTTTTCCACACCCAACGACGAAAGTGGTTAAGTGGAATTAAAATCAAAACTGTAAAAAGTATTGTAAAAATCATTACTAAAGAGGTAACACAAAATCCAAGCATGATTCTTGCAAATACATTACTGTCAAAATTTGATAACAAAGCTTGTTGTATAATCCATCCAATGATATAGCACAATATAATCAAAAAGAATGGAAATAAAATTGTCACAATAGTTGCTAAATGCGGACTAGCAAGTATACGCTTTGGATAAACCTTAGGCGATTGTTGAGACTCCAAAGTTCTATATGGATTTTTCATTTATTTCTATTCCTCAAATTTCACACGGTTCACTACACAAAAAACAAACATCTTTACGATTTTGTTCGCAAGGTTTAGCACCACCTACCTTATCATTTACACAAGCAAGATTCCACAAATATTCTGATACGTGCTCATCTTGCCAACACACTTGTGCAAGACCACAATCTGGACAATAGACACCTAATGTCTGATCCACAAATTCTGGTTCAATATTATGATGTGAACAACTCATTAGTCTACCGTCACCCACCAACCAACCACTTCGTCATCTTCTGGCGTAGTGATCACCTCAAGACGAAAGCTGTCAGCTAGAAGCTCATTACTAGGCACAAACAAACGATAGATACACTTTTCAGCCAGCTTCAGATCGTTGAAGTATATGTTGACTAGTTCTTGTTTATGCTCGCCACATACATCATGTGGAAATGACGGAGCCCGGTGGCGTGCACGTCGACCATCTGGCAAATTTTCATACACAATTTGTGTAAAAAAACTCTTCTGCTTCGTCTTTCACTTTGTGTTTTTCTTGCCGTGACCAGTGTTTTCCAACACTCCACAACTTCCAGATGTGTTCCTCGATCTCTTCTTTGGAGGCGCCCTTCCTGAATCCAAAGCATTCCGCGGTGTGATCCAACTTTGCACGAATATCTTGTTCGTTCTTGCAACGCCAATCATCAGTATAATGTTCCAATACCTTTCGAAGGTCCGGTTTGGAAAGCCATTCACTGATCATCGTTTTTAGTTGCGCTGTTGATAATTTACTCATTTGTCTTTTATTGTAACTTAATTTAAGTTAAAACGATCTCTTTAGAAATGTATGCTAAGCCGTGAAAGGAACGTCAGGCCAATATACAATCATGTCTGATTTGCCCATGGAGTCTGTTGTATAAGATTTCATGACATCTGTGATATCATTGATATTTTGATTTTTTGCCATGGCTCGTGCAGCCACACCAAATATAATTTTTGATAACAGATTTCCTTCTCTGCCACGTGGAACAATAACTCCTAAACATATCTTACCATACATTCCACGCCCTGAATATGGTTGAACTGGAAAGTTGTAATTCTCAAGAAGAATCTGCAGCGGATGTTTATTACCTTTCATGATTTTTGATATGTATTTCAGCTATCACGCCATTCATCAAACAATTTCTTCAGATGTTCGTGATCGTCTTGATTGTGTTCACGCATACGTTTAAGCATACGTTGATAAATGTCATATGCTTCCGGACTAGTTGTCTCCCAACCTTCGATTCTTTTTTCACGTTCTTGTATGCTTGCCGTTCTCTCGACAATAGAGTCAAAGATCATATTCGCCATTTTGTGAAAGTATTTTGCTTGCTCCTTTCTGTACCTCACATCTAAGGCGTACGAGACAACAGCAACTACGGTTAGAAAACTGGTAATATAAATTAGCAGTGACATCTTAGCTTGGATCCTTAAAAAGCTCAATTAATTCGGTTTCAGAAAAGCCACAATCACGCGCATTGCGCAAAATTTGCTTAAGTTTCTCAGTTACTTGTTCACGTTGATATTGGCCGTGAGTCACCTTTTCAAATTCAACCTTAAAATCATTGTTTTTTGACACAGACATTTGTTTATCAAATTGAACGTATGCACCAATAGCATAGTAACAATCTGCCAAAGTTGTTGGATATGGCGTTTTAATAAATTTTTCTGGTGCCGTGACCGGGGTTGTATACTTTACATACGTTCCATTTATTTTCACACGCCAACCGTAAATTGTGTCTTTATTATCCATGTAAGTCTCCTTTAGCGCTCTAGTCTTTGGTTTCAAAACATTTTTGCTTCTGTTTTACATTTTTACAATGTAAAAACACATAATTGCTCTTAGATTTGATTGAACATATCTGACTTATAACACCAAGCACCACATTTATCGTAAATGCGATCTGGATTCCAATGATCTCTACGTGCACCATCCATTGAACATCTAGACGGAGGCATTGGCATATCACAAGCTATAGCTTCTTCTTCAGAAGAAACATATAGAAATGCCTGACAAAAGGCGAAACGATCACTGCACTGTGTAATCGACACCGGGTGAAATGCTCGAGCCAGTTGTTCATAGCTAACAGGTGTAAAGGCAACCTTCGTTGTGTATTGCAATTTCACTGCGGGTGTATAAGTTAACACATCACGCCACCAAAATCTATTGGAAAAAGGTTGCCACCATCTGAATGAATGCTCAGAACATGTCACATAGACATGCTTTTGTTTAATAGACTTGCTTTGACGTGTCTTCATTGCATCTCTTTCGGTGGATAAGGAAGCTTCATATTTGGCACAGCAGCGTAGTCGTCGATCGACTCTTGGATGTCGGCGACAATTTCATCTCGCTCGGAGGAACCGGCGGGTGCACCAAGCCAGAGGGCCATGAGATCGTAGACGCCCTGATCTGTTCGAGCCAGCTCGGACGCTTTCACGATGAACTCGTGGTCGAGGCCAGCGTTCTTCATCTCGACCACGATCAAGGCAAGGTTCATAATCTGCTCTGGTGTTGTCTTGAACGGGATCACAGGACACCTTGACAAGGAAGTTTCACAGGAGGCGGTTGCTTTTCCCAAGCAGGGCCAATCTGTATTAACACATCCAAGACTTTCACATCATCACAATCTGATGTGATTGTAGCTTCAAGCAACAAAGAACTGAATACACGGATATTGTTCTTTGCAACATCCTTACATTTTGATGTACGTGTCCAACTTGATTTATCGTAATAACGCTTTTCTGCGATAAGCTCATCAATTTTCAAAAATCCATCTTTTTCAATGGCGATTCTCAAAGCACTATTTGCATCGTTCAAACTATCCGTAACAATATCCTGCAAAAGTTTCTTGAGAACATTCGTTGTAAGCACACCTTCGACGCGTTTCTCGCGATGAACAATTTCCTTTCCTGGCGGTCGTCGATCCCACCCGGGTTTATAGTCAGACATATTGAGACCAAGCTGTGACGCAAGCCACTGCATCTGTTCAAGAGTTAATGCTTCATCAAGATTTGCAGTTGAAGCAATTTCACCCTTAGAAATGTTATGCTTCCATAACACATCTCTCCACGCATTCCCAAACGCCCATTTAACAGTAGGCCAGCCGGGTCCCCAAGTATTTGGGTGATCTTTGAAAATTGTTACAGTCTCTTCAAGAATAGCTTGAAAACCAACTTTTTCAACCGCCTTGTCAAGCAGTTTCAGTCCGCACTTACGCTCATTGATGACTTGTTGACGCGTATATTTGCTCATCACTCTACCTCAATTTTAAACACAAGTTTTTTGCGCGTAGGTTTTAACACAACACTATAAGTGTGCGAATCGTGCTGAATGAATTTTGGTACATTAGTACCATCTCCTAATTCGTGATCAAAGGCATAAATCGCTTGCTGCAATCTCTCCATGAATCCAGAGATAAACTTATTCTCTTCTTGACGATCACGCTTATTTTTCATCGTACTTTCTCAGGAAGCTTTGCAGGTTCCATACCACTAAAGGTTTCATAAAACATATTTAACGTACTTTCTTTCACAAGCGAAGTAAATCCGAAAGTATGGAAGTCAATCATAAGCGCTGCAGGATCCCAATGTCCGCGTTGCATTTCTACGCGACACCAATCCTCATTCTCCATTGCAGCGAATTGAACAAGCTTGACATTGCGCTCAAATATCTCGAAACTTTCAGGTGAAAGAGCTACCTCAGGGTCCCAATCTTCATTCTGAATGGCAGTCAATGTCTTTTTAGGACCAAATCCAGGAACACCTGGAATATTATCCGATTTATCTCCGGTAAGAGCTTTCATGTAAACAACCTGCGAAAGGGTAAGTTTAGACGTTTTGTCAGCACCAAGAAGAGGTTTTCTAAAGTCCTTCGTACCAAAGTCGTACACTTTGATAAGATGTGTATTAGGAAATGCATCCTCGTGAGCAAGCAATTGCACGAAATCTTTATCAGTGCTAGCGATAATGACTTCTTCGCCTTTGCTCACCAGAAAGCGCGCGTAGTTAGCAATAACGTCATCCGCTTCCAAGTTGCGATGACGCAACACAGTCACTTCCAGATTCTTAAGAGAGAAATATTCTGCTTCCTTTGATTTCTCTTTAAGTTCCATCACTTGGGCGAATTTTTCTGCTACCTTTGGATCGTCTTCTTTCACCTTGCGATTCTGCTTGTACTCCTTGAAAATTTCATAACGGTGTACAGGAGAACCTTCTTTTACGAAAACAAGAGATGTCGGCTGATGCTCAGCAGCAAGAGCACGAAGATTGCGCACGAACTTGTACAGAAATGCGGTACCTTCATTGCTAAAACCAGCCTTACAACGATGACAGAAGTTAGCAAAATCAACAATCAGTGTTTTACCCATAAACTTATCCTATCAGACCATTTCTAGAAGTTAACCACAGTAACGTACTTTAAGAAAAGAGAAAGTTTTTTAGAAGAGATAAACAATATACTGTATAAAGTTTATCCGGTCATTGTCAACGTCACCTCAACATCTGCTTGACACGGAGGATTTATTGTAAGACGCTTCCAACTTGGACTGTCATTTTGATAAGATCCAAAACGCTCTTTGATGGCTGTCAAAGTTGCTGTATCATTTTGAACTTCAATCCATTTACTTTTAGATGCAACTGCTCGTTCTAAAAGCGTGAGATAAGCTATTTCAAACGAATTTGTCTTATCTACCTTAGAAGAGTCGAAAAAGAAGTGCTGACTTGAATTATCATACCATTCAGTAATAGCATAAATCATTATTTTATTCCAAACCACTTTAAAAGCTTTTTCCACCACATGAGTTTTTGTGGTTTCATGAAGAGAACACTGGTCTTATCTTCCTGGCGTGCTTTCCATCGATTCATCTTTCCAGTATCTGGATCACGTCCACTCATTGTCATGTCTTCATGAAGGATATATTTTGCTGTAGTGATCACATCACACGCGTGACACAATCCATGAGCTACTACTTCATAATCAATATTTACTTTTCTGTAATTTCCATTAAAAAGACTGGTTACTACACCGCGGGTTCTATGGTTAGAGACAAACTTACCACATTGGTGGCATTTTACCTTAAAACTAACCCAATTATTTCCAGAGGCGTAGTTTAACGGAAAATAAGATTTGATAGTCGGAAGTTTCCAAAACTCTTCATATGTCATTTTTCTTCACGTAATGGTTGTTGGCGACATCATAGAGCGAAAAAAACTTTCTTGTTCTGGTGTGAATTTTATACTAAGAAGATCAATTTTCTTAATAAAATCAGCCCAAGCTAAGAAAGCTTCTTCGTCTGTTAGATCTTCACGGATCTCAAAACATGTACCTTTGACGTTATTTGCATATACGCGCCAATTTGATGTTTCCCAAACCCAAAAACGACAAGAAAGCAAACAAGTATAATCTTGTTTACCTAATCGTTTTTTAAGAAATGATACTGATTTTTCGCCACCAGCAGCAGACATAAGTCGAAACATTTGATCTCTGATCTCATTACGACGTGGATCAGTACTTGGTAGATTGTTTATGCGATTCACTAGAGGATCACTAACCCAAGTTTCATGGACTTTTTTAACCATGATCTTATCATATCAGATACTATTCAGTCGTTATCTCTTGACATACCTTCTTCTATCTTGTTAAGATACAGTGAATAATCATAAATTCCTGAACGTATTAAGTCAATCTCTTCTTCATTAAGAAGAGTCTGTAACTTTTTGCCTAACTGTAAACAACGTGACGCTTTTTCAGACATAACCCAACATTGTTCACAACAGTAATCAACAGCCCAAGAAGGCGCATCACACGCAGAACAAAAATGATAACCACTACTACAAGTTTTGCATTCGCTGTTGTGATTCATTTTAAAATACTAACTCTGGTACTCTTGTCATGACCCAAAAATCAGAACATCGTGCACTTGCTATGTAAGCTTCTGAATACCATGAATGACCTTTTTGACCAAAAGATTCACCCCACGAATTACGAATTTTAAATTGTCGTTGACCATTTACATGACGTACTCCAACAATAATTTGAGCATGAGCACCTGCCCAAGACTTAGGAGTCTCCCATACAATATTAGAATCGTTAAAGTAACGAATATATTCTTGAGTTACATCTGAAGCAAATACAACAGGATGATTTGCTCTAACAGCAGCTTCAACACAATTTACACGATCGTCTGTAATGCGATAATACGCATTAATTTTGTTGTCAATACTAAGTTGATAAGCGCGTAACGGAGGCTGTGCATATACTTGTTTGACATCATAAGGCCATATGCTTTCAGGAGCAACGCCTAATCGTTGAAAACTATCTACACAATTTCGTACATATGTTCCTTCATCTTTATCAGTATCGTGAGTATACGCACGAGCATTCCAATATGCGTGAAGACGCGAAAGCTGAACTACTGAATTAGGATCTTCAATTCCTAATAATATTTCCAAAGCATCACAACAAGCATTTGCTACACACGAACCAAGTGAATATTGATCAGAAATAGGAGTAAATTCTGGTATATGATACTCTGAGTCATAGTTGATGCATGCACGAGTTACGGCTTGGTATGCAAGTGAAAATTCTTTATCTTCAGGAAGTACGATTGGAGGTTTGCAAGCAAGTTTAATCATGTTGATTCTCAGTTATTGGATGACATAGCAGTTCTAGTACAAAAATCTACTTGTGTACAAGAAGAAATAGTAGCCAAACATTTAGGGTTAACAAAAATACCATTTTTGTGTAATTCTACACACAAATCTCTAAATAATACCCCACGTTTTGTTGGTCTACCCTCAGGACATCCTAACTTATTCAAATTAACTTCTGCATCATTACAAAATTCTGTATCAGTTACAACAGGAGTTGGAGATGGTGTTGGAGGATACATAATAGGTCCACAAGCTACAACAGTTAAAGCAAATGCAAATATAAATGTATACAATCTAATCATTTTTTACTCCCAACAAATGCATTTAATGGAACCATTTTTAAAGCATTTATAGCCATTTCTAAAGTTTTCCAAAATTCAAGTAAAGATCCTTCATTTTTGATTTCTCCTGATGTTACTCTGGATATAATCATATTTTGAATTTCTTCTCGTACTCTTTCCTTTAGGATATATTGACGTGATGCTTTAATAGTTTCTTCTAGTACGATACGACGTAACTTATCAAAATCATCTTCATTGTTACTCATTGTAATTCTTACTTAGTAGTTCTATTTGTAACTTGTTCAGCTAACTCTTCATATGAAGGAACGTCTAAATTACTTTGTGTTACATGCAAATTTGAAACTTTGCTTTGTTCAACAAATTTAGTATTAGTAGCAACTTGTGATTTTGTTTGTTGTGAATGATACCAAACTCGCTCCATTTCTGAAGTCCAAGAAGCTTGTTTTTGTAAGAACAATTCAAAGTTATTTTTTAATTCTGCTAGAGCATCTTGTATATTAGTGTAAATTGTTCCTGTAATTGTTTTTAAATCACAGGTTGTCAATTCTGATCCACTTCGAACAAGATAACTTACTTCTTCTCCTTCAATAGTGCGACGTCGTATTTCTTCGCATACTAATAAAGGCATTATGCATTCATTTTTGGGATAAATTACATAAAGAATTTGTCCAACTTCATAATTCATTCATTTTCCATTTTGTAAATGTACATGGCAGGAACATCATGTGCAGACACTGCATATGTTGGAGCACTATCTCCAACAACTACACCTGATTTTTTACACGCATCTACAATCTTAGACCACAAAACTTCTTCAACTGATGCTCGATGTGTTGCACCTGCTAACAATTGACACACATTTCCTTCTGTGATTTCTCCATTTTCCTTAACAGGTGTACTCAAACCAAATAAATCACGAATAAATTCTAATTCATCTCTTGTGAAAGATAGATCAACAGTTTTTGCACTAATTTTAGGTTTAATTTGTTTTTTAGACGCCATGATCTACCTCGTTACGCTCAAGAATCTCTAAAAATGTATCAAGAGTATGTTTTCTATCACTTGAATTTTTGATCTTTACGATCTTCAATGCTTCGTTCAGCGTTTTTGTGTCCAGCTTTTCGCTGTAATCTTCCATTACTTGTTTCTTGTCCGCTTTGAGAAGATCCATCTCCGCTTCTATTGTTCGGATCTTGCTTATAAATTCCTCCACCAGAATTCCCAATTCTTTCAACTCGTCCGGTTGTGTCGGTAGTTCTATTTCTTTTTTGTGTTTGCGTTTTGTCATTCACGTTCAACTCTCTACTCAAATCAGTTGTAACAGCTGCTTGCTGTTTAACAGGTTCGAGTGAATTGATCATACGTCGAATTGAGGTAGCATATGGACTCTGGTCGTTAATTCCTGTCTCATTTAGTTGTTTAAGCAAATCTTTTAATCGGCTTTCATAATAAGAAGCCATTGAAGCCTTAACTTGTTTTACAACTGTATCATCAAATACCTTTTTTTGCTCATCTGGTAGTTGATTGTATTCTGGTGGAAGTGACCACGAACCACCTGAAGCAGCAGCCAAATCTTGTGCATTAGTAGCAGACAAAATTGGAGACATCTGAGATTGAAGTTGAGATGTAGAATGATTTTCAATTGATTCAGCATCTGTTTTCATCTGTTGTACAATTGGTAATCTTGAAATAGCAGCTTGAAATTGTTTGGACGTTAAGATGTCTGCTAATTGTTCTCCAGGTGTTTTCTTTTTAACAGTTTTAGCTTCTGTCTTCATAGGATCCATTCCTAACATGCCTTTTAGAAGACCAACTGGGACTGTAGAAATACTTTGAAAGTACTTTATTGGGATATGTGCTTCGTATGCTTCTAAAGCATCTTCTTCAGTGTTAAATCCAATAAAAGCTTTGTATTCATCAAAAGAACCATCTTCGTGATTTTGAGTAACGATATAAGCTTCTGATGCTTCATGATCAGGACCTACAAACACATCTAAATCTTCGCCATCGCCACCTTCAGTACCTTTAATGAACCCGTAATCATAAAGGTATGTACGCTTCCAATCTTTGCCATTTGCATTAGTACCTGTTTGGATAAATCCTTTAGGTCTATCAATTGCAATATCAAGTCCTTTAAACTTTATCTTTTTGAAGATATCTCCATTTTCACGAATAGCTTTTTTGAGAGAACGTTTAATACTTTCGCTTTTGACTGGCAATGGGTTAGTTGAACCATATAAACCAGCACCAGGTACGCTTGCACCAAAAAGACGATTTCTGATATCACGAAGATATAGTGTTAATGTATTTGAACCTTCGGCAATTGCTTCATAAACTGATAAAGCTGCTTCTGGTTTTGAAGTGATAGCTTTGTATGTTAACCATGTCGTCGGATCATGCATAAAAGCAAAAAGTTGAATATCAGGATGATTCCAATTCTCAGCAACTGCTTCGTAAGCTGGTTTATATTTCTCTTTTATTTTCTCTAGATATTTTTTTTGAATTTTGTCTATTTTGTCATAATCAGCTTGAAATCCTGGTAAAAGTGTATCAAGAACATTTTCAATAGCTGTTGACATTAGCGCAACAACACGTACACCAGTTTGTCCAAGTTCAGCTCCTATGACTTTAGCAGCTTGTACAAATGGATCAATAAATATTGAATATAACGAATTTCCGTATGTTCCGTAACTACTTGAAGATTTGGTATGTTTGGAAGAGCCACCTTGTCCCATAGACCACGGTGTAACACCTCCATAATCTCCCCATTCTTCACGAAGTGATCTACGAATGTATTCACGTAGGATTCGTTCTTGGGTAAGTTTCATCTTATCTAACTACAAAACAGATTTGACATACAAGTTAGCAAATAACGAATAATTGTCATTAGCTACCATTTAATGTTTTTTCTTGTAGAAGGTCTTCTACCAAGACGTTTTTTATTTTTCTCTGCTTCAGTAGGATCCCACCATACTAGTTCACGGCGTTCAGCTGGTGTTCTAATAACAAGAGTCACACCTGTCAAAGTTTTCCATAATTCTATTATTTCAGTTTCTAATTCGTTAAATTTTGAAAGTTCTTTTGTTTTTGGATCTTGCTTACCAAACAAAGCACGATGTTCATTGTTAAGTTCATTCATAATTTCTTGTTTAACAATACCCCAATCATCTGTGTGTTGTTTTACCCAGCGTGTTACCATATTAATTGCTTCTTGAATTCGTGGTGGAAGCATTTTGATTCAAAATAAACGTGTTATTGTTGAGCGAAGTGCAGAAAATATTTCTCTTTGTGATTGCATAATATTTGGCAATTCATCAATAGGATGCCATGCAACATATGCATTTTCTCCATCTACAGGGAAGGGAACACAATTAGGATCATCTGGAATTGCCATGTATATAACGACAGTTTTATTCTCTTTTTTTAATTTCAATTTTGTAGTTCCTAAGATGCAAGGCAATATTGTTACAGAAACTCCTGTTTCTTCTAATGTTTCACGAGCTGCTGCATCTTCTTGTGTTTCATTAGTATCAAGATGACCTTTAGGAAATCCCCATTTATCTTGTTTTGCACAAGGTTTAACTAAAAGGACTTCATATCCATTCTTTCCTTCACGGATAGTAGCTGTGCCGCAACTTACAGTCTTCACAGTTAATAAACTACTAGACTTCTGAGATCATCTAATTGTTTTCCGTTTTCTACGACAGTTTTTACCCATCGTTTTCTAATTTTTGAAATCCATCTACGAAAACTCTCAGGTCGTTTACCATTTTGTTCAAGATTTTCGTTAAAATTTATATGCATCATTTCAAGTGAAGCATTATGTTCAGCAGCAACTTGATCAAAATAACTTTCTACTTCTACAAATAACCATGGACATAGTTTCTTGGTTGGTTTAATGCTACGAGTATTCTTTGAGACATCTTTAGCATGAATAGCGAATACAATACGTTGAGCAGCTTGTTCATCAATCCATCTTACAAGAACATCACCTGTATATGATAAAGCTACTAATGTATTTCCTTCAACAGCATTTTCTAACAAAAGATATGCTTGCGCAGCATGTTCTTGTTGAAGCTCTGTGACACATCCATCAACAATAATCTTGTCCATATCATGCCCTCACTGCTCCTTTGATTACTTCAGTAAAGATGTATTTGATGTGTGCTTCAGTAATAGGTTCATAATTTAGCAAACCCATTTTTTGTCGTATCATAGTCATGAAACGATCATCACATTCCAACTCTACAATAGTACCATCAGCCGTTTTAAATTCAAATTTCTTTAACACGATCCAATATTAGCGTTTTTTAGGAACGATTGGTGAAGGTGGTGCTGTATTCTCGCGAGGTGGCTTAGCTGCCACAGCCGATGCTGATACTCCTGCGCTATCTGGGGCTATCTTTGGTGTATTTTTACGAATAACATTAGGTTTGATATTCTTTGTTCGTTTACCCGTATCATGTGTTGAAACACCATGATTTTTAGGTTCTTCTGCAGCGCCGCCATCTACTTGACCAGATAATATCTGAGCTATGCCTTTAAAATACGCATACATAGCTTCTTTTTCTGTATCGTCTAAACCTTCATAGTATCTTTCTAATTGCGTTTTGACTTCTTCATCTTTTAAAGAACGTCCGGCGCGTAATGCATTTAATTGATCAATTACTTTTTTGATAGTCGGAGCATCTCCGCCGTCTTGTGAAGACGTTTCTTGTTCAGAATTATCATTAGTTGGTGTAGCTTGGACAGAAGGTTGCTGTTGCTGTTGTTGATTTGGTTGTACTTGCTGAGTTGCATTAGCTGTAGAAGGTGCAATACCTGTTTCTGCTTCACGTAATGGTTTGCGTTTTGTAAATTCGTTCAGTTTACTTACAAGAACTTCTAGTTGCTGTTTTGTAGCAACACGAACTGCATTATTAGATTTCATTTGTTTAACCTTGGATTTTGATACGGTTCTGTGGAAGTTCTTGAACACGTTTTGCTCGTCTTTGACCTACACTCTCATTTTCAACACGAGCTATAGATTTTTGATGACGAACGCGTTCTTCATTTAAAATACCGGACATATATCGACCAAATCCGTCTCCTAAATCTTCTTCAATAGCGTGTTGAGCCATTTCGTATAGACGTTCTGGAATATTACCTGTATCTTCAAGATAAAAATCAAAAAGCTCTGCACACTCTTTAGCTAAGGCAACAGAACTATCATGATTTTTAGCATTTAGCTTGCACCACTCTCGAGCTGTGCCTTCATTTTGCTTTCCGAATCCACCATTAAGATCTTCTTTAACCATAATACCTTCCTTAGATAGGGTGACCTTGCGTCGCGACAATAGACAAAGTGCAAGTTTCATTTAAATTGCCAAAATGTATAGTAATATCTATGTCTTGAATTAATTTTACAATATCATGTATAATAACATGTTTTACAATTGCAGAATTTTGTGATGCTACTTGAAAAATTTTGACACTCAACTTTGTGTCTACGTTATCTAACTGGATTCTCCAACCATCTTTTCCAAAAGATACTAATTGAAGTGTGCCTTGTATTTCGACATTGTTATCTTCGAACGATATTGTAGCAGCAATTCCAATATTATGTTTTTGTGAAATTTCATCATGATCATAAAATTTTGAATTTATCAGATTCTGATTAATTTCTATATTTTTTGAAGATGGATCAACTTGTAAATCAGCTATATTAACGCGATCTACAAGATCATCTGTCATCATGATTGTATCATTAGAAGATAAATGTTTGTTCATTATGTTTACTATTATTAGAGTCTAGCTCTAGATCACGTCGCAAATCATCTAAAATACGAGCAAATTCTTGAATATTCTCAGTTAATCCTATAGGTGTAAGTTTCAAGAAGACTTCCACGCTATCTCCTGTAATAGTCCAAACAATATCTTCTTTTCCTCGATATGTTTCAAGTGCTATGCAACGTACAACAAATTCATCTCGTATAATACGTTTTTCAAACACGTATGTTTTTGTTAAACCTGTTCCAGCAAGTAATTTCCACTTACTATCAGCATGAACAGCAGGACCTGGTTTAACCACTTTAACAGGTTTGTCATTCACGTGAAAATATTCCTTCAAACTTTTCATATTAAGCTCATTATTCACAAACCATAAATAAGTTTGAGCAGGCTATAAACCTGCTCAAATCTTAGTTCAAGTTATTAAACGTTTTAATTTGAATTACAAATCATTATCATCTTGTGTATCTGCTCGCATTTCACGAGCAGCTCTTTTCACATATTTTGAAAAGAAGTCTCTAAAATCATTACTCGTCGCAACAACTTTAGGATGAAGTCGCATAAATTCTTCTTCTTCAGAAGACATTTCTCCTGTTTTAGCAAGCATATTGATGTAATCACTTACTCCGACTAAAACAAGTTCTTCACGATCTTCAGGTTCCATGGCATGTAAAACCTTAAAACGCTCCATAGCAGTTTCAATTGCTTTTTTAGCAGCCTCTTTAGTAAATCCAAGTTCGGCACCGATTTTTTCTAAAGTCATTCCATCGACGCCATAGGCACCAATTTCTAAACCAGCTCTAGATTTACGTTTACCAGTTTCTTCTTCTTCGTCTTCATCTTCTTCTTCATCAGAAAGATCTGAACCAAGAGAAAGATCATCTTCATCGCCAAATGGACCATCTTCTAATCCATCATCTTTAATGAATTTAACATCATCTTCAAAATCTGTATAATCTGGATCGTCTGGATCAAATAGTTGACCAGCCATACCGCGCTTTTTTCTACCAAGCGGATCTAACAGATCTGCCTCATCCAATTCAGAAGTAGATGCTGTATTCATACCGCTCATTGCATCTTCGACAATGTTCTTGATGATGCTAGAGATACTTCTTTTCTTATTTTCCATCTTGTTAGGATCCCTTTGTAAATTACGTGCTTGATTTATATCAGGCATGATTTTTGCTTTTGCAAAATCACGCGTTCCAGTATCGTCACCTGCGACAATATCTTTTATTTTCTTGTATAATTCTCCAGATTGATCATCATCCACATTATCTAATAGGTTTCTTACCATGATAATGAGCTCGTTTTTACTCTTAGGAACATGACGAAGCTCTACAGGATCAATATCAATCTGAAGTGTAGTTCTATCCATGGCAGCGTTTGGTACAACGGGTGGATCTGCATCGTACCCCATAGCACCATCATTCTCTAGAGCTTCAAATAGTAATTCTCTTAAAGCTGACTCACTCACTACTGCGTTTGTCATGTTATCCTTGTAAGATATTTACATCAGACTGTGAATTAACCGGTTGCGTCGGAATGACAGAACTGGATGGATTTGAATTAGATGAAGTAACATTAGGATTTCCCCAACGAGCATCAGTATAACGTCGAGCGATATAAGCACTAAATATGATGCCAAAATATGCACCACAAGCACCAACATCAAATGGACGAATTTCAATAGAACCGATTTTAGATACTATTGATAGTATGTATGCTAATGTGGTAATCCAAAATGATACAAATAAAAATGTAATTGTTACAGATGGATAACCAGATGAGTCTTTCATCCAAATTCTAGACATTGCAGGTCTAACATCTGAAGGAATGTTTTGTTGAGTGTTGTCTTTACTAGAGTTCATTGCACTATTAACTATAACACTTCTGCATCACTTAGCGTAACTCACTAAAATGACTGTACCAATAGTAACAAGTATACCAGCAAGAGCACCACTTCCAAGTAAAAACCAAGTATTTTTACGTGATTCTTCAGATTTTTGTAATGCTGTTGTCAAATCTTTAATTTGACCATCGCGAGAAACTAATTTAGCTTCTAAAATTTTTTTATCATGTTCAGCATTTGCTTTTACATCGTTAAGTTCTTTATCGTCTAAAGCTTTTTGAGTATCACGAGCATGTTCAGATTCTACTTTGATTCTTTTAGGACAATCTTGTGCTGATGCAATGATTTTAGCTACTGCTTCTGGTGTTAACAATACACCTGCGTAAGGTGCTGATTGTCCTTTAGATAAAGGTGTAATCACAGGAGCTGGATTAAAGGTCCAACTATCGTCTGCATAACACGGTAAAGATGTACAGATAAAAGCAAAAACAGTTAAAATTGAAACAAATTTGCGAAACATATTTTGGAATCTAGTAGTTTTTAACTTGTAAATCTAATTGTTTTGCTAACATTTCAGCAAGAATTTTTGGATTATCACCATTTTCAAGCAAAATTTTATTAATTTCTACTTTTTTCTGTTCATCCAAATTATCAATTTGTTTTCTATACTTTTCATCAAGCAAAGCTAAGGCTTGTTGAAGCTTTTTTTGATTTTCTTCATAGTCTTGAAGACGTTTTGTATCAGCTTCTTGAATAGCTTTTATTTCTTCTTCGTGACGCTTTTTAATTGCTTCAATTTGTAAGGCCAACTCATTTGGTTGTCCTTTTCTAAGCAACACAAATAGCAATATAGCTGATATTACTGCAAAAAATATCCAAGCATATTTCTTAATATAAGACCATGCAATTAGCAAAGCTTGAACTTGAGGAATCATTAATTTAACATTTTCTTATAGTTGTTAAGATCATCTAAAATTTGTGCTTCTTCAGTTTCAGATGTCGAATCTTCAGGATGCTCTGGATTAGTAAGATAGTTGTATAGCTCTTCAATTGCTGTACGATTATTAATGTAACCTTTTGTTAATTCTTTAATTGTACTCATCAAAGAAACAGATAAATTTTTTAACGATGCATTAGTCGCTTCTAAATCAATGATACGTTGCTCTAATTTAGTAATATTTGAATTTAACTTCTCTATTTCACTTGATTCAAGAAGCAATTCATCAAATTTTTTCGAGAAAATACTCACTGATCTACACCTTGTTCTATCATATCATAAAGTAGCTCGCGATCTACATCAGACATTTCTTGACCTTCAATGTATTTTTGTAAATGACCTTTATATTTCATTAATGCCATTTCATCAAGTAATTGAAATGCTTTTTCATCTTGTTTGGCAATCATTGTTGTAAAACAAGAAAAAATGTCTTGAATGGATAATTGACGTTCAAATGAAGCAATTTTTAATTTGACATATGAAGCTTTCGGTAATTCAATATGAATGTTTCTTTTTCCCGTTAAGTTCAAGCACCACCTCCGCCGCCTGCGCCACCAGAACCACCACCTCCAGCGCCAATAGCCGCAGGACGAGTTTCATTACGTTGACCTTGGGCATCAATGTTAGAATCAATCTCAATATCAAAATTGGCAGATAAGACTTGTTTGACATTCTCCCCCGCCGCAGCTCCGTATTTTTCTGTAACGTGATTAATTGCCCGACGAGCAATTGTACCACTTAAATCTAATAATGTATCTACACGATCAACAAGATTGGCTAAATCACTTGCAAAATCAACAGCCGAAAATTCTTGAGTGCCTTCACCTTCTTCATTTGGTTCTTTGTTAGCTTGTCCTGTTGAATCTAACGTATCTCCAACCTTTTCAAAATAACTATCCAAAGCAACGTCTAATGAATCATTTGCATATTTTTGAATATTACCAGCTTGTATATCTGGTTGTTCTTTTATGATATGTCTTGATGATTTAAGTTGAGTTAACGCTTTAGCTCTAACCAATTCTTCTGTAACAAGATCTTTTAAACGACTTATGTCTGAACCTGTGCGTATTTCACTTAAAGCACCAAGTGCCTTTGCTACTCTTTCATCCAAATATTTTGTATCTACACCTTCAAGAAAACACTCAGAGGCATATTCAATTTTCTCCAAATCTTCTAGTATTTCATGACGTATTGAAGTAACTTGAATACTATCAGCAGCTGGAAATAGTCTTTCGTGAAGTCTAATCATGATTGATTCAACACGAGATGGAAGGATCATTTCTGGCCCTTTCATTCCGTCAATGAGTGTTTCTGTAATACGTTGGATTTCCGAACGTAGTGTTTTTACATTCATCCTAACACCTTTTTCAATGCATCAATTCTTTCAACGCGATCTTCAACTACATCCCATGAAATTTCTCTCATCATTGCTGTCAAATAACCTTTTTTATCGTTACCATAATCTCTGACGTATGCATGTTCCCACATGTCTATAACAACAACAGGAATAATACCAAATAATACTCCAGAGTCGTGTTCATCAACAAAAACATTAATCATTTTTTTGAGATACAAACTATATCCGCAAACAACCCAACCAGAGCGAGCTGCCATTGCGCATGCCATAAAATCTGCCATCCATACATCAAATGTACCCCAATCATTAGCTAAACGCATATATGCTAAAGAATCAAGAAATAATTCAGAATTCAAATCAAAGCAATTAGCAAAATATAATTCATGCAAATAAACTGCATTTAAATTCGTTATTTCATCTTTCTTAGTTGAACGATAAACAGAATGATTGTTATCAACACTTAATTTGTCAGCTGCGTCTAATTCAGCTGACAATCTAGTCAATACTTCTACTTCTTTACGATAAAGAGATTCGTGATTTTTCTTAGTTTCTTCTGACAAATGATCTGTAGTCATAGCATATGTTTTACGTTGAGGAACATATGCTTCTTTAACTTGTTCAAATGCTTCTTGAACCAAATCTTCTTCAGAAGTTGAAAAAAAATCCTTACGAACTTGTTCTGCTATATTACCAACTATCTGCTCAATGTCAATATCTTTTTTAGTCAAGGTCATATCCGTTCTCAAGCTCGCTATCGTTGATATGAATTGTTTGGCCGTTTGGATCTCTCAGAATTACTGAATCTCTTCCTACAGCGTGTACTGTGTACAATTTGCTTTCGCCTTTAGAACGAAGCTTCAAACCAGGTGAAATTACTTTCTTTTCAGAATCACCGATTTTTACTGCTACTTCTAATTCTTCACGTAAAGTTGCAAGCTGTTTAGCTCGCTGTTCACGAAGTACACGTAACACAACATTATCGTCTAATTTAGATGACATTCTACTTGATAGATAGATAGTGTAGCCTTATTTGGCACGATCAAGAACTTTTCTTAATCGCAACATTCACAATTTGATACAAATCCATATTGAATTCTAGAAGAATTATTGACTATATCATTATAGTGGTAAACTTCTATATTGTGTTTTCTAAGAAGATTCAATCCATTTTCATTTCTATATTTTCGAAGATATACAACTTTTTTGATTTTTGCCATAATAATGGATTTAGAACACATAATACAAGGTGCCACTGTAGCGTATAAAACACATCCAGTTAAATCACGATTTGCTTTCATTAAAGCAGTACTTTCTGCATGTAAACATCCACAAGCACCAGTTTTTAAACTATCACATTCGTTAGCTCCACCAGGTTCATCTCCATTGTGACCAACACTATAAATTTGTGTATGTTCTTGATTACAAACAACTGCTCCAACCTTGTTACGAAGACAAGTAGATCTTTTAGAAATTTCTTTAGCCATCATCATAATGACTGTGGTCATGGAAGGACGACCAAATACACCATATGAATTAACGTATTCTTCGTTGATTGTAGGTACATTCCAATCAAAATTTTCTACGTTTATGTTTAAACGGTATTCACATCCTTCTTGAAAACATAATGCTTCAACAGCTTTTTTTCTCAATTCATCTGTTTCAGTGAGAAATCTTCTTACGTCTTCTATAACACGTCGACCATCATGATATAAAATATCAAAATCTGGTTTATAAGTGCATTGTTGACCATTGTTATCTGTATATGCAACTTGCCATGAACATCTATCCCATTTTTTTATGATAGCTTTAGAAGCATCAAGCTCATACATTCTTTGTAATTGAGATGAAGATTCAAATGAAATAAGTGGAATATATTCATTTTTTGTGTTTATATTATTGCCACATTCAATAGAACAATATTCTAATTCATTTATACTATCGTATACTACTTGACAAGTTTTACAAACATGAGGTTGTCTTTTTATTTGCTGTTTAAAGATATCATAACAATTGCGGTTACAAAAATAATTTGCACTATTTGCGCGTGTTTTACAATATTTGTTTGGAATTCCACAATTTGAACACGCTCGTATAATTCTTTTATCTTTTTTGTGCAAAAAACTCATTTTTATATCGTATCATTCATATACAGCATAAAATTACTCTTCTTTTACAAATGGATGATGAGCAGAACATCTTGGTTCATACAATTCTTTTCCGCCAACAAGAACCTCAGATTCATCTTCTGCTTTTCTATATGTGAAACGTGCTTCTTGATTACACACAGAACATGAACTAGCATATTTTTCAATTTGTGTTGCCCATGGTAAAATCTTGACAACCTCATCAAAAGGTTTACATGCATATGATAAATCAAGAGTAGCTACAACAATATCCAAATTAGATGAATTTCTGTAAAGCCAAATTAATTCATTAGCAGCTTCTGGAATCATGAATAGTTCATCTACAACAACGACACAAGAATCTGGATTGGAAGCTTTCCATAAAATGTGTTTGCTTATTTCATCTCCTTTACTAACACAATGAGCTGGCAATTTCCATCCCATATGAGTCGCTATTTCATCGTCAGAATATCGATCGTCACGTTTTGGTTTAAAGGCATGTATTTCACGCCCAGAATGTTTATATTTTTCTACATCAAGCAACATCTTTGTTGTTTTTTGAGAAAACATAGGTCCTGTGTAAATTTTTAACTGTTTTGACATAATTGATTTACCTTATGAATTTTCAGTTCGTGTTTCTTGAACAAAGATTAATTCTCTTGAATGATGATTGTTACTTGTTTTACGACGACTTGTAACTGTTTTCTTAAAATCAACAAATGGAAGCCATTTTGGAAGTTGACCTGTAATCTGACATGCAGCTTCACACACAATTAGTTGACCAGGTAATTTCAATAAAGTTTGCCCTAAGTCGTGATATTCTAACAATTCCGATCTGTATTGATAGTTGTACTGATACATTGGATCAACAAACCAAGTAGAAAATTGCTTATCATGAACATGCTGTTCTATCAACTTGAAAGCATCATCTATAATTTTCCAATGTTTGATAAAATGAAATTCGGTTGCAACTCTAGAACGTGTATTTTCTGTCCATTGTCCTGGTAGATTACCCCATTTTGAAATGGTCCAACAATCACCTACATTATTTGTTCTTTGCCAATTCTTTAACAGTAAAGCTTGTCCTTCATTTAATCCTATCTGTCTGATATCAGTACCTTCACTAATATTGATAGGAATAGAACGTATATCTTGTTCAGTTGCTGTTTCTATTAACCATTTCCATAACTTACGTATATGTTCATTACTTTCTGCTAAAGTAATATTTTTGGAACTATATCTTAAAGAATATCCAGCACTACCAGCAAAAGGTTCAAAAATGCTATCATATTTTGGTTTTGGATAGTATTTTGAAGATGACCATTTTGATCCAAACCATTTGAATAAAGGACCTGTAATCAAATTAACCTCTTTAAAATTTTATGTAGAATCATTTAGGCACCAAACAATAATACGATGATAGATTTTGATAATTGGTAGTACCACACAACTTACAAAGAGTTTCTATAGTTTCATACAAAGACTTGATTACATTGTCTACAATGAATTTTAAGTCTTCTTTAGTATTAGAAGGTTCACCAATGTTAATCACAACAGCATCTGCGCCGGCTATTAATGCTTTACTAGTTTCAGAAGCACTTGCAGCAGTTACAAAAATAGGATTTTGGATTTTTTTTGATAACTCTTGAACCATAGAAATACGCGGTATCATCATTCCAAGCATTTCAATTTGTTTGAAAGTAGATGTCTGAGTTGCTCCAACAAGTAATGCTAGTCTAGTATTACGTTCTGCTAACCGTAATCCATGCTGATTTGATACAGAGCATCCTACAATGATATTTTTTTCTAATTCAAACATTGTATCAAGATGTATTTTTGCTTCAAGCGTAGTAGGATCAATTACTTCATAAAGGTACGATGAAGTTAAATCTTGATTATCTTTGCTTGTAAAAGATGACGCATAAGGAATTCTAGAACCAATAGCGCCACATGTTAATACACCAGCTTCTTCACATATCTTTTCAATATCTTTATTAATCTCATTTGAGTTGTAAAATAAGATAACTGGTAATTTTGCATTTAAGTTACCAAATTCAAAATGAAGATTAGGAGTAATATCTTCATTAAGCAGTATATTGTCTTTTAATACAACACAAACATCTTCATAATCTAATAGATTATGATTTTTCATTGATTAACCAACTTTTTGAAACATTCTAACTTCAACTTATTATTCAAATTCTTTTGACATTCTTTATCACCATTTTTTTTAGCTTGATGAGATAGTAAAATATAAGCCCAATCTGTCCACATATCTTCGCTATATTGTTCAGCTTCGTTTCCTAACTCAAATAATTCATTTGCAGTTTTAGCGTTACGAGCTCTTTCTTCTAACACCATCAATTGCTTTATGGGCGGTTTTTCTTTTAACGAAGGCATTGGAGTTGATGCAATACGTGTATTAGAATTCAATATTTTTTCGCACATATCAAAATGTCTTTCATAGATGTGCATCGAATTACTTGTGTGATAATATACTCCAACATCGATACCAAGTTCAAGTGCCATAAGCTCTTGCATAAAAGTAAATGCAGGAACATCAAGAGAAGTACCAAGAATCAAATCATTTGATCGCATCTGAACAATTAAGTGTAATTTGTTATCTCTGATAAAGAATTGCAAGCTTAATGTACAAGGAACATCTTTTTTTGCAAGGTAAGAATCTTGTGGTTGACGAATGTGTATAACAGCTCGGCGACTATCTGGATCTTTAGTTAATTCGTCAATCACATATTTCCATTGTGACCAACCTTGTGGCATCTTACTAAAATGGAAATTGTCATAATGGTGTTGATATGCGTGTGGTATATAAATTCGTGCTCCATACGCTGAATTTGCAGTTATTCCATCATCTGATATATCTTTCCAAAAATTAGAATAATTGGCAATCCATTCAGTTTTATTATTTCCTGACAAATACCAAAGTATTTCTGCCATAACATAATGAATATTAAACTTCCTATCAGGAACATACAAAAGACGATCACGCGGATTAGTAATTGCAAATGATGTAAACAGGTTTTCTCTAATCTTCATTCCTCTTGGAGCAGTTTCATATTGATAATCTGTGTATATGTTTTTAACAAGGGTATAATATGCTTGTGTAAATGTTTCAAAAATTAATGATTGTTGCATGTATTTCAATTTCTATTCAAAAAATAGGATTAGACATAGCCCACTCAACTGTTTCTTCTAAACCTTTCCAAAAATCTTTAACAACACTAAATCCAAGATTTTTTTGCGCTAAACTCATATCTGCTTGAGTTACTCTTACGTCTCCTGCACGAACTGGAGCATGAACAATACGTTCATTAACAGTAGGAAATTTAGCTACCAAGTAAGCCATTATTTGATTGTTGCTAATGCAAGTACCTGTTCCTGCATTAAAAACATGGCCTCCTAGTTTATGTGGATAAGATCCAAGACGAGAAAAAATATCAACAACATTAGACACATGAGTCATGTCTCGTAGTTGATTTCCATCTCCGTCGGATCGAAGCTCAAGATTATGTTTGATAGCATGTAACCATGAAGAAACAACAGTACCATAAACTCCATTGGCTAACTGTCTAGGTCCAAAAATATTAAATGGACGTACACAGGCAGTATCCATTTCGTACATGTCATGAAACATTTCACAATATTTTTCACCTATAACTTTTTGAAGTCCGTAAGGTGAAACTGGATTCAATGGAGAAAGCTCAGAAGTAGGTTTTTCATCAGCATCGCCATAAACACTACTTGAGCTAGTGAAAACGAAACGTCCAACATTATTTCTACAAGCTTCTAATAAAGCTACTGTTTTTCCAACATTGGTATCATTTGTCTCACTAGGATGCTCAACACTGTAAGAAACCCTTGGCATTGCAGCAAGATGATATACAACATCGAAACCAACTTGATTAACATAACGAAGTGTAGATTGATCTCCAATATCTGCAAATAATGTCAAACATCCACGTGGGACAAACTCAATTCTACCATTTGAAAGGTCATCTATGATATGAACCTCGTGGCCCTCGGCAAGAAGCTTATCTGCTAAATGAGAACCAATAAATCCTGCGCCGCCTGTAACCAACATTTTCTTCATGTAATCAATTTAGTTCATTTTTATACAAATTCTTGCAATATTTCTTTCAAACAACGATCATACAAATGAAATATGTGCAAATCTTTTAGTCTTAAAACTCTAGAATACCCAAAGACTTGTTCTATAACAACAAAAATTTCATTTTCATGACACAAATAATTACTTTCTTTTAGAGTATCATTCCAAAATGAATATTTTATATGTATTTGAAATGACGCTCCAACACAATTAACAGCTTGTTTTTTGCAAAGTTGTTCTTTCAATTCATCATTGAAACATGTTGCTATTTTATTCCATATTGCTACTTTTTTCATTGTTTTAATGCTTCAAAAACATAATCTGGCATAATCTTTGTGTTTTTCAATTTAAAAGCTTCAAAACATTGATCTAACACATATGTTACACATGTATCTGTATCACTTCTAACACCTCTTCCTATAGCTTGTACGAAAGAACGCATTGTGAGATAGTCATAATACCACGAATCACGTGCTATGCGTTTACGTAACGCTTTATCACCAAGGTTGGGATATGGAAGTTTTGCAATTATTGCGAATCTAGCAAGATCATAATCAAGTGATACACCTTCCGTCATTGAAGGAGATACTAAAACTGTAGGTTCATCGCTTTCGCAATGGTGCTTAAGAACTTTGTCACGATCTGTATCATTATGTAAGAGCAAACGAGAATCATTAAGCATGTCACGGATATAACGAGCCACGCGAAAATTCGTTGTGTGTATGATTCCTTTTTCATTTTTATGTGCTTCTAAAAGTACTTTGATAGCTTCAACCATTTTTGGTAATGTTGTATCAATCTCTGCTGTTGACATTTTTCCAACAGGGAGATAGTGAATAGGTCTATTTTTCACTGGAAATGTGGATGGAAGCGCAATGTAATCTGTTTTTGCTTGATTCAAGCCTAATGCTTCGCAAAATGAAGATTTGTCAAGCACAGTGGCACTCATTAATAATCTTTTGTCTCCATAGCTAAGCAAATAAGGTTCTGTCCAAGTAACAGCATCAATAGGTTTAAATTGAAGAGATACTCGTTGTCCACGGTGATCATTTCGTTTTTCTCTGTTTACAATCCATAAATCTGGATCAAAACGCTCTAGAAAACGATTAACCTTACAAATGTGTTTATCTAGTACATCATTTTGTTTTACGACAGATTTGAAAAATTCATCATTACCACCTAATACGTCTTCTTTATCTTGAAGCATAATAAGTGAATTTTTCACTTGCTCAATCATACTGAGCAATGCTGGTTTATACTTTGATGACATCCAATGAAACAATTTTTCTGGATCATCATAACTTGATAAATTGATATTAAGATATTTTTTGCAAAATCTATCTGTAATCTCTAATTCAACAAATTTTGAAACTTCTTGTTCAACTGTATGACACTCATCAAGCACTAACAACTGACGTGGCTTTAATTTACCTACGTAATTCGTTTCTGCTAGGAAAAAGCTATAGTTGGTTATTCCTAGTGTACCCTGTATAAATTTACTTTTTGCTTCATTGTAAACACAATGATTAGAACAATGTTTTTTCCAATTTGTACCATTCGCATTTTTGCCAAGTGCAAGCAATGCTCTTTTACTTTCACCACAACTCTGTCTAGCATCGTATCCACAAGCATAGTTCGTTGAACTTTTCAATTCAAGCATGCCACCTCGAGATTCTATTTCAAAATCTCGAATATACTGTTGCTGTAAAATTTTTTGTGTTGTTAACACATAAGCGCCAATCTCAGATTGATCATCTCCAAATTTAAATTTGTTTTGCTCAGAGATATAACGTGCAATTGTAACAGCAATGGCAGATTTTCCTTGTCCTGTGGGAAGATCTAAAACCATATTTTGAATATCATTATTAACAAATGCATTTAATATTTGATTAATAACATCAATTTGTCCAACTCTTGGCATATCAAGTGGAAATAAACGAATCCAATCTTGTTCTGTAATTTCGCTCAAGTAATTCTCCAAAATATCATTTTAGCCATTCGTGTGGATATTTTTTACTCTCTAACAAACCATTTCTCCAATCAAATTGCCAAATAGTGATTACACTATATCCTAGTTGTTTTAATTTGCGTTCTTTTTCTATAGTTTCAGTGTACAATTTTCCAAAAGTTTTATTACATCGTTGGTTAACGTCTTCTGGTTTAAAAATACGAGGATCTCCATGCCAATACGAACCATTAAATTCATACACGACATTTTTGTAAAAAGCATCTGCATGATATCGAGTTCCAGGAATACGCAATTGTCTTGCATTATCAGGAATGTTTAATTTATCTAACCAACTTAATTCTTCTTTTGAAGAGCGTTTGTTGCAAAAAGGACATCCACTTCTATGAATTAAATGATTTGGAGGTGTTACTTGTAACAATCTGTAACAAGATAAACATTTTAACTGAATATGTTCTTTTGAGGAGAACGTTTCAGGGAGTAATTCAAAACTAAACGCGGGACCATGAATGTCTAATGAACGTTCAATAAACCGAGTTTGTGTATAAGGTTCACGTTTAGAACATCTAGGACATCCGCAATTCAAATATACATGAGCTCTTATACCTTGTTCAAATATATTTCCGCACTTAAGACATTTGATGTTGATTATTTTTTTACCATGACGCTTAATAGAAGAATAATCATATTCTTTTCTTGAAATACATTTGTTAATGATATCTTCAACAGAAAGATAAGAATTTCCAGCGCATTTTGGACATCCTTTGCCAGAAATAAGATTTCGTGGTATAGCTTGAAATGTGTGATTACAACGAAAACATGTTAATGTAACATGAATTTTGTTGTTTACATATAATACGTTTGAGGTATCAAAAATATCTCCATGTTTTGCTTGTAAAGCTTTCTCAAAAGAAATTTTATCATGTTTTTGAACACCAGCGCACTTTGGACACCCATGACCTCGAATTAAATTTTGTGGTAATGCTTTCCATTCTAAAGAACAATTTTTACACATTACATTGATGTGAGTATAATTGTTTTTATATCCTGACACAACAACAATATTTTCGTTATGTACACGTGATAACTTACAAAAAAATTCATAAGAACGTCTACTCAAAGACATTAGAAGTTACCAATTTGATTAAATATTGATTGATGTACAAAATAGATGTAAATCACTCATTACTCAAATATTCATTCCTCTTCCCAAACTTCTTCAACCATTTCTAACGTTTCTTCCAATTCCATTCCTTGATTTTTCATGAATTTGCAAAAAGCAATCACAGCTGCACGAATTTTAGAATTCAATTTTTTCATTATTTAACTCCATATTACAAATTTGATACCGAATTATTCACTAACTTCTCTCATGTCTTTTAATGATGTACTAAAGCCCATCTTATCTTTTTTGATTTGAGCAATGTAGCATGCATATTTTCGCAACTTTGATGGTTCTGCATTGCCAGAATTCCATACAAACATACGATATGTGCTTCCATCAGATCCGAATACAGATAACATAAAATAGTTGCGTCCATTACGCGCTGTCTTCTTTTTAACATCTGATAAAACAAACCAATAAGTGCCTTTATTATCGCATTCCTCTATTGGTCCAATATCGTATTGCTTAAGTTGAAGACGAACATTCTCATTGATCAATATTTCGGGATCTATTGATCCAAACAACTCCACATGAGATTTAACAATCTCACCACGATCCCAATCAGGCAATTGTTTACTTTCTTGAATAAGCTCTGATAATCTCCTTTGATAACGTGTAGGATCTGTTTTCAATCTCTTACGAAGATCATCCATGTTATCAATAACAGCGTAATGCATTTGTCGATATGTTTCAAACGTACGATCTGGCCCAACCAAATTCATACTATCAAACGCACCAACTTTAATAAGTGATTCAAAGGCTTTTTTATTGAATTTTCCGTGTTTCCATTCTCCTGTTTCATCCCACAACAAATCTTCTAATTTGTGATATGGTCTTTTTACTAAAATTTCATTAACTGCAGACAAACCTAAACTCTTTATTGTCAAAAAGCTAGGATAGAATGTAAGTCCATCTTTAGAAATTTCCCATTCGCGTCCTGAACGATTAATGTCTACTTTTGCAATTTCATAACCCATAGATTTGATTTCACTAATAGCGCGTCTACGTGAATCAGGATCATTAAGCATAGACTCAACATACGAACAGAGCCATTCAGGTTCAAAGTATGTCATTAGCCATGCGCATTGATACGAAATATAGCCGTAGGAATAAGAATGCGCCCTGTTAAATCCGTAAGCAGCAAAGGCACGCACGTCTTCATATAAAGCTTCAGCTTTAGCTATAGGATATCCATTAGCAAAAGCGCCAGCGATGAACTTTTCGTGAAGTTCGTCAGTCAAAGATTTGCCCTTACTACTATCCTTAGTGGTACGTTTCAAAATAGCTTTTCTGATGCGGTCAGCGTCATCTTCTGAGAATCCAGAAAGTTTCATCGCGAGTTCTTGCAACTGTTCCTGATAAATCACGAAACCCATTGTTTCATCAAGAACTTCTGCAATAGCAGGATGACCGTAATCTTTCTTATCACCGCTTCGCTTTGCTTTGATGTATAATTTGTCAACGTTAGCGGCAAGCGGTCCGGGACGGTAAATTGCAGTCGCAGCAGCAAGATCGTGTACACTTCTTGGATCAAGATCAGTAATGAAGCGTTGTGTACTAGGATTCGTAAACTGAAAAATACCAGCAAATCTACTTCCACGAAAAACGTGGTCAAATACACGTTCATCAGCAGGGTCAATGCGACTTGGTGTAAGATTCTCGTCATACCACTTCTGGACTTGAGTATGCGTTGGATTACGAACGCCATTATGGCGTTTTAAAATACGTCGTATACATCTTTCAATGATACGTAATGTATCAAGTCCAAGTAAATCATACTTGATAAGCCCATATGGGCTTAAACCTTTCATAGTCATACCCTCTGTCCATGGTGTCTGAATATCTCCGCGGACGCTAATGAGTGGCATGATGCTATCTGGATTATCATGTACAATAATCCCACCAGCATGCTTACCAACTACCTTTGGTTGTTTGCCAATGATCTTCACATCAATATCAACAGCTGGGTACTTCTCCATAAGACTTCGAAACTTCGTCGAGTGCTCCATGCACGCATCATATGTTAATTGAACAGCGCCTTTTGTCTCGTCTCCGGTTTGAATATGTGGCTTTACTTCAATATCAAGTCCAATAGTCGCAGCATTAACTTCATCAAATGGCACACCATGGAGCTTCGCCACATCTTTAACAAGCGACTTCATCTGCAGTCCATTGAAATTGCTAATTGGAACAATTGTATTTTCGCCAAATTCTTCCTTTAACATATCAATGACTTTGTCACGATCCGACACGTCACAATTATGTGTGCCAACCCAACGTGCTTCACGACGAAATGAAGATATACGCATGTCTTTACCCATTTTTAATCATCTCCGCCAAAGTTGCGACTTTGCCAACAATATCAATACGCAAATCCTTTTCCCAGACTATCATCACGCGACATTGAAGCTTTCGCTCGATACGTTCATGTCGAATGATGTCTTTTGCTTGAATATTCTCTGCTGTTTTGCCAGAGTGAAGAAGGTGATCGTCGTTATAAACTTCTGGATTTGCATGCCAGTAATCGCCACAAACCTCTACAACGAGGTCTCGGGTTGGCATATAAACGTCTAAACTATAACACCACCCTTCACGAACATCCAAAACGTAAAACTGTCTATTTAGACAAGAGTAAATCTTTTCATTCAAGAAGTGTTTGGTAAACTCCAATGCAAACTCCTCTTCTAAAGAGGAGAAACCATACTCGCGAGGCCACATAGTATATGCGTTTAAGCCCTCAAACCAGTTTGAGCGTCCGTGGTTCGCTCGCATGTTGTTTTTATGACGCTCTCTCACATTCTGTGACATCATAGGGTAGGAGACTCCATGTTTCTTGCGACACGTATTAACGAATTTCGCTTGTATATCAGTATTTTGTAACGGTCTTTTCACATTGTGACGTGCAAGCATGGTTGCTGTGTAACGTTCTTGATACTGCGATGTCGTATAAAATCGTGATTTGTAACATCTCTCACAGAGCAACCCGCGCTTTTGACGTCGTCGTGAAGGATTGCCGCACATGATATGCTCGTTAACGCATACGGGGCATTGAAACGTCATGTTGAAACGACTAAGACTGTGTTTCACTCCGTCAACAATGAAACAACATTTTCCATCGAATACTTTGAACTCTGCTTTAACTTCCTTGCCGTTGTTAACATCTACCACTCTCTTTGCATGTTTTACGTTTTCGTACGAAAACCATGGAAAGGCGAATTGGCCTTTATATACGTTAATCAATGCTTTTACCTCTTCACTGTCTTCGCCAACTAGTGTATATCCGTATTGAGCGGCAAGTGCTTGTTCAAATTCATTATTCATCAACATCTAAATAAACATTGACACTGACAATTTCGTCGCCTTTCAATGGATTTTCAACGATTATTGTGTCATAAGGGATAACTTGAAATGTGTGAGACCCTTCCACCTCAATATCCACCAACGTTCTCTTTCCATGAAGAACGTTTACACGTTCAACACGTGTATTGCTTCCGCCGAACAAACGTTCTCCAACCACAATGTCTTTGGTTAGGACAACACTGCCGTTGTCACGTATCATCTTGTGATTCTCATTACAGACGATTGTCCCATAGCATTCTTCCTGCTTCACTAAAAGCTCATATACGAGCTCGTCAGTGCGTTGAGCTCTCGCTATCACATTCAAAACACGACGCTCATGACCACTTGCGTCGTGTACAATATCGTTTGGCTCCAAATCCGCAATCCTTTTATCTCCACTTGGCGTCTTTACAAAGTGGCCAAAATCCAGACAATCAATATCTGGATAGTCGTTTTTACTACGCGCTAATGACATGAAGCGAGCGAAGATAAGTTTGTTTGTAACTGGATCAACATCTGTAATGCCGAGCACATAGTTTACAAGCGAACCTGCACCTGATCCGCGACCACATCCTATAAGTGTTTCACGACGTGCTACATCAAGAATAGACTTCAGGGTGAGGAAATAGATAGCATTCTCAAGCTTCTTAATGACGTTGAGTTCATTCTTAAGACGCATCACGTATTCTGGTTTGTGAGCCAATTGACGATGACGCATACCTTCTTTACATAACTCAACTAGTGTTTGAAAAGGTGTAAGACCAGAACGGACTCCAAAGCTAGGAAGCTTCATACTTGTATCAATTGATACGTCACCAATAACATCATGAGCAATATGCCAGGCATTCTCAATAGATTCAAATACCGTATTATCGTCATAAAAATCATGTTCACTACAGTATTCTTTGTAGGAGTCCCACATTTGCTCGGCATTCTTTGGATACAACTCACACTTTAACTGTTTCACATCACTAGGAATAGAATCTGGATTGATTTCGGCACCATGACCCATACGACCAAGAAGTTTGTATACTTCACGAGCTCGCCACAACTCAGGTGAACAATAATGGCTATCAGCAGCAGCAACTAACTTCATGCCATTTGACTTAGCAAATTCCATTAGTACACGATTTGTCAAGTGTTGTGGTGCAAGACGATTGAATTGAATCTCAGCAAAAACATTTTCAGCACCCACAGCATCGCATAGACGATCAAACTCATTACCAACAGAGCGCATTACAGCATCACGAGCTCCAGGCTGATCAAGTAAATCAGGTATTAGCTCATCAAATGTTTTTCCAGGAAATTGGGCATAAGTTGCCCACGAAGGTACGCCTGCTACACAGTTGTGAACACAAATACCATCAGCAAAAAAGTTGTGTGTAGAATCCACTGTGATGTCAAATACATCTTCGGTTTCTTCAACGCATTCGACACTTTCAATCTCTTCCCAAAGCATGTTTAATCCTATCTTTCACAATTTCTGGTTTATGGATAATGTCATGTTCCCATACATAAAGAACTCTATATCCTGAATTCTCTATTCTTTTTCTCTTATTAGCATCTTTATCCCATACAACTTGAGCAGTGATCATTTTTCCTGGAAATTTTACTTGATCATTTGCTTTGAAAAAGCGTGGATCGCAGTGCCAATATGTTCCATTTACTTCAATGACAAGAAGATTGGACGGCACTACGAAGTCAAATGAGAACGTTTCAAACCTAAATTGGGAAGCAAACGGTTCACCGATTTCTAAAAGTATATCTTGTACGAAACGTTCACATTTATTTTTTTGCTGTTTTTTCAACGCAGCGTGGGCACCTTTACTAGCATATTGTTTGATAATGAGTTGTGCTTCTTGGTCTGGAATTCCACGCGACCTATAATAGGCAAGACTCATCGGGCTGCTTGAAGTTCGCAATTCAATAGAACGATTGTCAATATATGTACCGTTCTTTTTTTTTATAAGAGCAGTTTTTTGAGCACCTCGTTGAGATGCTATACTATACAACGAAATAAGATTAGTCCCTTCAGGATGTCTATAACGAGCTTTAAGATGATTTGGTAACGAAGGTGTTCGTAGCAATTTGAAACGATCTGTTAACACACGACGAAGTCGTTTGTAAAAAGAGATATGAGGATTGTTTGGAGCAATATGTTGCTTCGCTAGCTCTAACCGTTCCCATAAATCAGGGCGATCGCGTTTCATCCAGTCAATAACCATTGATGGTGTATGTGGATGTTCTTCAAGTAACTTCATCACTTGATGAGTACAATCATCAACGATAGCTATGACTTGTTCTTCCATTTGAGCCGAAAGCTGTAATACAGCCTTGTGACATGATTTGTAATTTGGCATACCGGCTTATAAATATATACATTGCCGGTCTCACAATGTAAGAACCTTATGCTTTCCTGGAATCAAATCTCCAGCTTCCAACCACCCTTCATTTGTAAGCACGCGATGATCACGAGTAAGTGTGACAATTTTACCTGATTTAGTCTTTATCTTCACTACTGAAGCTGCTTTACGTGTTAGATCGCCTGCGATAACTTGTTGCCAACATACACACTGTTTAACCTCATCATAAGAAAGAACACTTATTTCTAACCCATTTTTCAAGCGTTCAACAAGTTCTCGCAATAGCATAATACCATAGTTGGTTTCTACTAGTGCTGTTCCTGATACACATGCCGTACTAATTACAACATCTTCGCCGTGCTCTTTAAGCATGCGCGCATCAATTCGAGGAAAGCGATAATAGCCCTCACGATTAGATCGTGATACAAGACGAAAGATATTTTCTAATCCCTTGCGTGATTTTGGCAACAATACAAGATGATGACGTCGATTAACTGGATCAAAAAACTTATCAACACGTTTTGACGCTTCTTCATCTTCTACAGCAATACCTGGCTCATCATCTGATTCAATTCTTTTTGATTTGGCTGCTTCACGTTCTTCTTTACGTTTTTGATCAGCAACAGCTTTTGCATTGGCCCATTCTTTAAGATCGGGATAATAGTAGGCTTCAACACCAGGAATATATTTGAAATTTCTGCCTTGTTTTGCCAAATCACGTGCTTTTTGGTCTGCTTCTGGATATGCGTTCATGTTTCCATGATCTGTAATAGCCATAGCATCCATACCATTATCAACAGCATACTGAAGATGTTCGTCGGCACTTCCAAAACCATCGAACATGCTGCGTTGTGTATGAGCATGAAGTCCAACAAATTTATTTGGCTTTTTCATTTTAATCCTCTATTGTAACCACTACACCATACACACTGTCTTTTGTACACCAACCATTTATTTTACCTTTGTTATTACCAATTTGGTATCTGTCATCTGACCCAACTGCAATAACAAGGTGAAGATATTGATTGCCTGCTACTTTGCATAGCACAATAGAGCCGACTGGAATAGGATGAACTGCAGGAATTACAGTAACAAGCTGTCCGCTTTCAATTTTTCCCTGCATTGAATTACCACGAGGTCTAAACTTTACAGTTTCACCATTCTTTAACGACGTTATGTAATTGTCAGCCCAACTCATGATACATGTTCTTTCACTTTAGGCAAAAAATAAACACTTGGCCACCAACAATCATCATGAACGACTTTTTTCTTTCGTCCAACCAACCCTTCAGAAACTAGTTTTACAAGACAACCAGTTACATCGCCTTTTTTAGCGCGTAAAGCACTAGCAATTTCTTCTGCTGTAATTGAATCTTCATTTGTACTACGACGTATCAACACATATTGTCTTACAGCGTCTAAAAGAGCAGCAAATTTCCAAGAACGTATAGAAGGTTTTAATTTACAAGGACGTTTATTGTTACTTTTTTTAGTACGTGCGCCGCAACGATGTGGAATGTGAGGTTTATCATAAATCATTAATTAATCCATTTTGATCTGAAGTTGTCATCCAGTGAGCATCAGTCTGCACGTGTCCGCTCCGAACGTACTTGGCAACTTTACGGTTGAACTCACTGTACTCAAACCCCTCAGCCACACGAACGACATACCCCTCGGTTTCGTCCGATCCTCTGCGAACAGGCTGTCTGTCAAAACCCTCCCACGGACCATCATAGAGCACTGGCACATGGGTCAGCCCCAAAAGAATGCACCAGTCTACCGTATGGTCCCAGGACAGACACACATTGTACTCATCCCAAATTGAGAAGACTTGGAAAAAGTTTGTCAGCTCCTTGTAACGAATGGAGTGAACACCCCAGAGATTCTCCCCACATATACGCCATCCCTCAGGAATATCCATACCCATGGTTGCATGCAAAACCTTCATGTGATTTCTAGACGGATGGGAAGTATAACCCTCTACAGACCTAGCGTGTACGTATTTTCGGGAGAGTGTAGTACACTCTCCGTCAAGCTTCTCGGTCACGATGACCCTCTGTCCCTTGAACGCATCAAGATTTTCAATGCGGCGGTCATCGGAGGTCATTCCTGGAGACCATGGGAGGTGGAATGTTCGTGGGTACTTGACCTTGTCAATGAAAAGATGGAGAACGGGAGCCAAAACCTTTTGATGGTCTTGGAAAAGCGGGCCCTTGGTCCGCTTACCATTCGGCAGGATAGGGTTGCCCCATTTGTCATATGGCTCTCCCACAACAAATGAAGGTGGAGTTGGGTACGTAGCAACCCCAATCTTCTCGTGCAAGTCTTCCGTGGATATCTCCGTCGATTCTGCGAGCCGATGACAGGGTTCACAAAGCGTTACACCGTTCTGAAGATAATACCCACCGTCAGGCCACAATCGACGCTCATAGATGTGATGTGCATCAAAAGTACCATCCTTTGTACCACACCATACACACGTGTGTTTATCACGAGCAAAAACTCCATTTCTAAAAGTTTCTCGTGTTAACAACTTAAAATTTACACTTGTATCTTGTGACGACATTGTTTATTCTTTAGAGTTTTTTTGCATTTTCACTTACATGATTTTTGTAACAAGACCAAAAGGTTCCATCTTCTATTAAAACGATCGTATTATTTTGTTCTACTTTTATTAAGATAAACCATGAACTTTGTGGTAGTAATTTGATTGGTGCAGACATTCCAGCTTTATGACACGACCACAAAGGTAAACGAAAACCACATTTTACTTCGTAAAAAGACCCAATTTCGTATTTCATCTTTTTAACGTTTGAAATTTTTTTCTAATGACCGTATCTGGGATATCGCTTGTTACTAACTTTTGATCTTTGCTACAACATGGACATTGGTAATAATACCATGTTTCATTATCATTATAAGTTTGCGTCGCTGGATGTATTTTTACATCATTTTCATTGATTAAAAGTTCTGCTTCACAAATATCACATTTAACATTTTTGATCCACATACCTTGTTGAATGATTTTCATATTTACATTAAACAACAGTTTTTAAACTATGTTAGCTCTTTTGTATAATGCATACTTAAAAACATGATCAAGAGATTAATTTTACCTAATTCTAGCGCAAAAGAATTACACGTTGGAGGATGGAAAAGAGATAAGCTTGATATCCGTGATTTTAAGTTTAAAAGTCTTTTAATCAAAGTGTCTTCAAGACCAAATGCAGTTGATAATAGTAAATGGTGCACAGAAATAGTGCAACAAGGCGTAATTGGTTCTTGCACAGCGTGCATGTTTGCAAGTATGGTAGAGTATAACGATAAACGTTATGGAAAAACTCCAACTAGCAATCCAAGAGTATCACGTTTATTTGAATACTATGCTACTAGAAAAATTGAAGGTACTGTTGATGAAGATTCTGGGGCTTATATTCGAGATGCAATTAAAGCAGGTTATCAATATGGTGTTGTACGAGCACAACTTTGGCCTTATAAAGTAACAAAATTAACTGTAAATCCAAATCAAAAAGTATGGGATGCAGCAGCAACACGAAAAATAACATCATATCATCGTATTGATGATGGTGACATAGAAACAATGAAACAAGCACTCGCTGAAGGGGACTTGATTGGATTTGGTTTTATGGTTTACGATAATTTTTTGACATTGCAAATGTCTTCATCTGGATTTTTAAATGTACCATCAGAATCTGATCAACTCGTAGGGGGTCATGCGGTTGTTCTTGTAGGATATGATGATTCTAAAAAAGCATTTAAGGTACGAAATTCTTGGGGTAAAGATTGGGGATTAAAAGGCTACTTTTGGATGAGTTATGATTATGTTCGTAATGTTTCTTTGTGTAATGATTTTTGGGTTATAAACAGTATACTCACAATTTAAAAAAATGACTCCTAAGATAATCTTAGGAGTCAAATTGTTCATTTAACGTATTGTGTTAGTATGTAATTCCGCCGCTTGTTCCTATGTATTTGGCTTTACCGTAATCAGCACACATACCTACAGTTTTTACTGAACTATTGGCTGGAATTTTTCCGTCGCCACTAGGAGTTACAATGACTGTATTAGTAGCATACGGATCGGCAAATATTCCACCCCAAACAGAAGTAGGTCCTCTTAATTTGCTATCTTTCATGTAAACAATCATTTTTTTCCATGCCATTGGCATAGGATTGAGATTTTTAAATGTCCATTGTTTACACCACCCAGTACCCCAATCATAAGTGACTTGCGCAGTAACTTGTAAAGGTTTACAACCGGTAGTAGTTGGATCACTAGTAGGAATACCAGCTACAGTTGGACATTTGTCGTAAGAATTTACTACAGTATCAAGATCTGTATCTGTCATATCAACGTATGTACACGTTTGAGTCAAATTCTGTGTAGTAGCAGTACACGGATTAGGAGTTGAATTTACTATGGTACGTGTTTGCATACCATTTGGTTGACAATCTTCCCATGACGAATATGAATATACACACACGGGTGGTTGTGGAGGAGCACCAGCATCGTTTGTAAAACTTGGAGAAACCCATCCTGTATTTAGATAAGGAAGTAAAAACGTTCTTAAATCGTATGCAGTTCCATATGCTCCATTGTCGTTATCCCAGTGAGTGCCAGCTTTTTCAATCAATATTACATTAAAACCAGCATTTTTCAATGTTGTCATATTTGAGCGAATATTTGCAATAGGATACGTTGTATCTCCCGTATGTGCTAAGTGAGCAATATTCAATTTCCATGCTGCTGCCTGTGATGCAGTCATTGCAACAGAACTTGGTCCTGTATTTTCAAAAAGTACACCTGCAAATAGCTTTGCATTTTGAAATGCTAAAGGATAACCAATATCGCCTCCTGAAGAATATCCACCAAGATAAACACGACGAGGATCAATGTTAAAATGTGTTTTGATATCTGCTATAGCTGATAACACTTTAGAACCGTCTGTTGCCACATTAGACCAACATGTTCCTTCACGACCACCGATAGTAATACTGATCCAAGTTTGTGCTGATCCAGGAGAAATCATTGAAATATCATATTGTCCTCTACCACCGCATCCGTGTAACCATACGAATAACGAATTAGGAGTATTATGTGTACTATCGTAAGCAGTTGGAATATAAGCCCAATTAGTCACGTTATTAACAGTAAAAGTGAAAACTGAATTTTTGGTAAATGCAATAGGAGAAATTGGTTTAGTTGATGAGCTACTTGCATCTATACTTGAATCTGATCCTGCGTCATACAAAACTTCTTTTAAATGAGGCACTAACCAACTCATTTTTGGATTATCTAATCCATTGTTAGGTTCAATAGAGAGTTGATGATTACCCCACCATGGCCCAGCTGACCACCAAGTCCATCCTACTATGATATCTGCATTTTCTTTTGCGTATAGCAATAAATCATTTACAGCAGATTTACACGTTGATGTATTTGGAGCACCAAATTCTGCAATCATAATCTTTTTTGCATTGGTACGAGCCCAAGCAACCACACTCTTCATACGTTCAGAGCCAATTGTTGGGCTAGCACATTCAATACCTGCACCAGATCCATCAGAATCAAGATAATTGTGAACTTCAAAAATAGAATTGTTGCGTGGATCCGAATATTGCAACATCACAGTAGAATTAGAAGTACCATACCAATTACTAGACCAGTGCATAGCACCTGTCCATGCATTTCCAGGAACTGAAATGGTATTGGAAGCTCCTGATGCACGAATAGCAGCTGTTGCAGTATTAGCTGCACTTAACCATTGTTCTGTAGGCATATCATGAGGTTCATTTACAAGTCCAAAAACTACTTTTTGATTATTAGCGTATTTTAATGCTAAACGACGCCAAAGATCAGCAAATACATCATTTGGAACATCAGCAGTTCCTACAACTTTACCGTAATAACGCGCAAAGTTTTGTGGATTTAAAAAAACAGTCGCTCCCTTAGAAGTAGCATAAACTACAAAAGAATCAAGATCTGTTTCATACGTCTTATTAAACTCACCTTTAGGAGTTGGCTGAAGACGTTCCCACAAAAACTGCAAACGAAACGTATTCATTCCTTTTGCAATATAGTAATCTACTTCTGTTTTTGTAGGCCATGTATAGTCTATACCTTTTGTACCCGGTATAGATGTACCAAATTCAGCACCAGATAAATTTACACCCTTATAAACTACGACATTAGAGATCTTTGGTATGGAAGTATCTCGTGAACATGCAAACAAAGTTGCTAATATGAACATGAGAAACATTACAAAATATGTAGAAAATTTATTTTTCATCTACTTTTTCAATTCCTTTTCATTGTTTAATTCAAGTCATCCAATCTAAAATTTGTTTTACTTCTTCATCAAGATCTTCGTTGTCAACTTGTAAAAATTCACAACGCGTTATAGCTTGTGCGGCAAATTCATGATATAATTTGTCAAGTTTTTCAAGTGTTTCTTGTTTTATTGATGGATCATCATCATCAACAATACCTTGATAGCTCTTTCTGTGACAAATTACAATTAAAGCATTTAGAGCTGCATAACGCTCGTCAAGTTTTCTAACAATATGATCATCGGTTTGTCTTCCAAAACATCGACTATATACCCACTCGCAAGGCCACAAACGATCAAATAGAACAGATTGTCCTGTTTGCTCAACCATATCAAGAATGGTTGTCTCACCGTATTTTAGAAAAGGAAGAAAGTTACTTCTATCACCTACAAAAAATTCTCGTTGTACTTTTGCTTTAAAAGTTGGTATATTAGTACGTTTTGATAATTCTTCAATTATATTCGTTTTTCCGCACCTATCTGGCCCTACCAAAATAACGATTTTTTGTTTTTTTACCATATTTGACATATTAATTCCAATTGTAATTCTTTTCTAGTACCATATAAAATTTATGCATCTCGCAAAAAACAATAAAATACATAAATGAACAATATTGTACAAAAAAAAGACAAATACAAATTTAACATAAATTTCAAGTTATTATTAGCTCTCCCACTTTACCTCTACCAGAAGCATTTCTATTGATATTGCGTCTTGCTAAAACTTCATGACAATTAAATTCAGCATATATTTGTCTTGTGAGTTGTGTATCTGAATTTGATATCATCACTTGAACACCACGTGATTTTAATTTTGTTGCTACATCTCTTAAGCGTAAATGTTGTTTGTAATCAAATCCTTGTGAAGTATAATCTACAAAACTACTCGTTTTTATTGGAATATACGGTGGATCAAAATATACAAAATCTCCTTCTTGCGCTGTACTCACTGCATTCTCAAAATCTAAATTCATAAACTTTGTCGAACATCGTAAACGTATAGAACATTCTATCAAATTTAACATATTAACATGACTACTACGTTTACGATCTCCTCCGTAAGGAACATTAAAATATCCTTTTGCATTTTCTCGCCACAAACCGTTGAAACACGTCTTATTCAAAAAAATGAATCTAGCAGCAGATAATGCATCTAGTTGTTCGATTTTTTCTGCATTTAAAAGCTCACGTTGTTGATAATAACAAACTTTTGAACGTTCTAAAGTACGAAGATGACTAATCACACTTTGTACATCATTACAAACGTGTATATAAGCATTAATCAATTTAGAGTTAGTATCATTTAACACAGCACTGCTTGGTTGAAGTGCATAATACAAAGCACCACTACCAACAAATGGTTCATAGTAACAGTTAAACTGTTTTGGAGCAAATTCAAGAAGCTTTGGCAATAATTGTGTTTTTCCACCTGCCCAACGAACAAAAGGCTTTAAATTGATATTTTTAATAGTCATAGTTGATAATTTCATATGACTATCAATGAGGGATATTTTTCATCCATTCAATCATTTTTTGTAATCCTTCGTGTAAAGTTACCTTAGATTCATATCCAAGTTTACTCTTTGCTAAAGTTAAATCAGGACGACGTACTTTTGGATCATCTTCAGGAAGCGGTTCATTAACTGCTAAAATTCTTGGAAACCATTCAGACAATTTCTCTACCAATTCAATTATTTTGAATTCACTATCGTTTCCTAGATTTACAGGACCATGTATCCAATTAGAAGTTTCTGCCAATGTACGCAATCCATTAACTAAATCTGAAACATAACAGAATGAACGTGTTTGATTACCATCTCCATAAATGGTGACAGGTTCTTCTAACATAGCTTGTCTCACAAAAGTGCTTATTACACGACCATCAAAAGGATCCATACGAGGTCCATATGTGTTAAAGATACGAGCAACTCTAACATCTACACCACGTTGTCTAAATTCATAGCATAAAGTTTCTCCTGTTCGCTTACCTTCATCATAACAAGATCTTGATCCATATGGATTTACATTACCCCAATAAGATTCTTTTTGTGGATGCTCTAATGGATCTCCATAAATTTCAGAAGTTGAAGCATGAACATATACTGAATGATGCATTTCGGCAAGTGATAACAAATTTGCTGTGCCAACTACACTTGTCAAAATAGTATCAATCGGATTAGATTGATATGCTTTAGGTGCGGCAGGGCATGCCAAGTTATAAATGACATCGTATGATGCTTCTTCGTCGCGTGATGGATTTTTACTTAATGTGGTAATACAGGAAGAAATTATCTTAAGAGATAGATTTCTATCTGGAAGCTCTGTAGCAATTTGCATTGCAGGGCGAAGATTTTCAGGATTTCCTGTGACAAAATTGTCTATAACATCAACAACCCAACCAGAAGAGATTAAACTTTCTACTAAATGTGAACCTATAAAACCAGAACCACCTGCTACAAGAGCATACTTTAATCCTTGAATCATGTTAAGATTATAACATGCTTTTCCAACAGCAACATCAACTCTTACCTACTACATGTTTTATTAGTGGCACTGAAGTTATGATGTATATTGGAGATTGCAAAGTTGTAGTTTTAAACTCTTTGAATTTTAAATTTGGTACTGTAATTCAGATAAAACAAATTGGTAATTATGATTGGATAATTCCATTAGAATCTAACCCATATTGGTATTGGAAACAAATGTGGGTATCTTTAGATTGGAATGGAAAATTAATAATACATACACGTGATGTGTACGACGATGATGATTATGACGATAATGGGTGGAATGATTTTGATGAATACATTGATTTTTCTAAGTATTTCTTAGATCGAAATCAAAATTTCATTTACTGAGAACAAGTAGGATCGCAATCCCAAAGTTTGCATGCGGCTTGTCGATCATAACACGTAGTTTTATTTCCAACATCCGTGATATAATGAATCATGATCGATGGTTTACCAGCTTCGTCGGAATGAGGTAATCCTATAGAATGTCCAAATTCGTGTAATGATACCAAAAAATTCATGTGTTCATTTAGTGAACTATCAATCCAAATTAATGAACTGCCTGGATGACCTTTTAGATCAACAAACCACCACGAACACATTCCTATATATTTACCGCTTGGATCTGGAGGACCAAGATATACCCATACTTCTCCTAACGGTGGTCTTTTATTAGGATCAAAGTGTGCATATGTTACTTGATATGTTACACGTCCACTTGTGGTAACCATCCATTCAGCAGCTGCATCTATAATTCCAGTAACTTTAGTAGCTGGTACAGTATCGTGAATTACAATTGTATATTTGTTAATTGAGCCAACTGGTATCGTATTTGTTGTAAATTGACAAGCGTCAGGTTCTGCAGCTGAACAAGCAATACAAATTAAGATTAATGTTATCCAGAATACAAACTTACGCATAACATTTAACTATCTTTTCGTTAGTTTTTGTTTCAAAAGATAAATGTTATGTTCGTGTTTATCGACAAGATCACCAAGCATATTTTCTAACCCAGAAGACAAGTTATCTTGCTGTTCAATAGATGCAGTTACTGCTTCTACAATAGACAAATAAATTTGTTCTGCTTTTAAACTAGTTTCTACAAGATCATATGAGTTAGATTTAAATAACTCATTAAGAATTCTAAAACATTGACTAGCAATTGCAACTGCATCTACTTGATCAACCGATCCAAATCCAACTAACTTTTCTGCAATTTTATCAACGTCTTCATCAGTACCAATATAAAGATCTTGAAATAATGAATGATCTTCATAAAATGTGTCTCCACTTGCTTGCCAGTGGTGCGTTTGATGAAGTTGAGCTAAAGCTCGAGTAGCTGATAACAAAACAGAAAGTTCACACCATTCCATTCCGTGCCAATCTTCGCATAGATTTTCTAACAATCCTCTAACATCTTTAACATCAGATGCTTCTGTCAATATGCGTATATGATTCATTTTAAACCTTGTCCATAATTTGAACGTGTCATAGATATCACGGGAGGTATTTTACCATTATATCCATTTTCAACATAACTCAATAATTTTTCGTATAATTTGTTTTTATCGAATTCTAAATGAAGATTCTTAACACGATTTTTCATGTATATATCAACTACTTTGAGCCAATCAACATCTGGATCGTGATGAGGCCAACTGTCATAAACTTGACGAGCTAAAATTTCGTATTTTTGTTCATCATAATTATCTTGAAATCCTTGAGCCCAATCTGCAAATTCTTCTAAAGGAACATCTTCTTGGTGTTCATCATCAGATGTATTCATGAAATTCATGCGACCCATAGTATTAGAAGCTTCTACTATTTCGTAGTTTTCAATACGACCGCTAGCTCCACATTTTTTACATTCTACCCAGTCAGGGTTTTTAACATTACCAGAGATAGACCATAATTGAATATCATTAGAACCACAGTCAGGACATTTCAATGGAATATGTCCTACAGATTCTCTAATGATATTCCTTAACTCTGATACTTTTATTTTTGTCTTTTTATTCAACCCCATAGAGTTTAAATAATTGACAATTGAATGTTTCACATCAGGTTCTACATAAATTCCATCATCGTCTAACGTATCAACCGCATCTAAATCATAACCATCTTTTGAATTTCTAGACATTTCAATAACTAGGAACCAACAAGCTCTGTCCACAAAGAATGCCATTCAAATTCTGTTGGAACTCTTTGAACATTTGCCATCCAAAAATGCGTAATTGAAGGATAACCTGGTCTTTTCAATAAAGACATATTTGCTTCTACAGGTGTACGATCTGCTTTTTTTCTATTGCAAGATTTACATGAAGTAACGCAATTTGTCCAATGATTAATACCTCTTCTGGATCTTGGGACAATATGATCTACAGTAGCTTCACGATACACTAATGATTTGTTGCAATATTGACACTTAAATTCATCACGTGCTAAGACAACACTTCTATTGTAAGAACTCATTTGATGTTTAGTTGAAGCAAGAACAAAATTCTTCAACTTCATAACAGCAGGTGTTGAAACACCTGGTAATATGTTATCATCTGACCAATCAGCAAGTACTTCTACAACATTTCTTCGCATGAGAGAAATCATGCGTCGATAACCAATAAAAGCAATTGGTTCGTGTGCTGTACTAATCAATAATGCTCTTCTAGTTTTTGTTGTCATATCACTATCTCTAATTCATATATCAAAATACAGAAGGCAAACCAAACTCTTCTAATCTTCTTGATAAATCGTAAAATCCAACTGCTCTCACAACTCCTTTTGGTAATGCTATACGATTCCATGGTTGATCCATGACAATCGGAAGATGAGTTACTCTTTTTTTATTCCAATATTCGTGCCACTTAAAAACATTTGTTGCTTTGTCATCAACAAATACATTTCCATCAACATACTGCTTGTGATGTGTAAATGTAATAGATGAACGTGGTATTTTTAACACATCTACCAACCAATTTTTTCGTTCATTATACCAATTTGGTACATCGTAAGGTGTTGTAATTATAGAAATATCATATTTTTCTCTAGCTGCACTAACAAATTCAATAGCTCCTGGTATAGGTTTCAAATTGTAACAATAACCAGGTTTTGAAACTACAGTTTCCTTAAACAGATCTTCAACTTCTTGATCACCTTCAAAGACATCCCATTGTTTAATATCTTCATAAGATTTTGATATACCAATTCTATTTAAGAATGCAACTAATGGTGTAGTAAAATCAACTAATACACCATCAGCATCCAGCATAAGTCTAGGTTTAGTATATTTCATATCAGCTAATTGATTGTGTGGTTTCGTTCAATCTTTTTGCTTGTTCAAGTAAGTCTTGTATATTTCGTTCCATACGCTCTTTACACTCTTGTGTTAACACAAGTTTTTGTGTTGTATCTTCGCATTCTTCGACTTCAAGCAAGCGCAAATGATCAACTACATCTGTGCCTGTAAGCATAGAAAGTTGAAGTGAACGAGCAATAGCAGCAATAATTTCATCAGATAACGAATATTTTTTCATTTTTTCCTCTTAAACAGATAACATAGTAACATAATCAAACAATTTTGATGTTATTTTTTCTTTTGAATCGTTAGCATTAATAACAACACATGGATTAATACATTTCCATAGCGTATAATGTAATTCTACGCTTTTTTGAAAAGTATCATTAGATTCATATTTGTCTTGTTTTTCAAGACGTTTTGATTTACCTTCAAAAATAAAGACAAGATCAGGTACTTTAAGCATACGAATCATAAATTCTGTGAATGTTTTGTTAGATCCACCAGCTAAACCATAAGCCCATGTAGAAACATACCAACGATCAAATAGAATGTAGTCATTCTCACGCAAAAGCTTAGGCAAGTATAGTAATTGGTGTAAAATTTTATCAATCCAATGAATTGCTTGAAATATATTTGGATAATCAATTGAAAATTGAGATTTTAACATACTTCTTATGAGTTTACCAGTCCATCTATCGTATTGAGGAAATTTTACAGTTGCTACTTTGTAACCGTCATTCCTCAATTTAGATGCTAGTAACTCAATTTGAGTTGTTTTACCTCGACCATCTAAACCTTCTATACAAACTAAATTTGCTTTTTTTGTACTCAATTTTTTACCTTACAAATTTCAAGTTTCCAATTAGAAATTGTATATCTTTTCTTTTGTCCAACCAAATGCGTTAAGAGATAAATCAAATTGATTTGTTTCGGATACAGCAATCAACATTTTCTTTGCAATATCTCTAATTTCGACTTGTGCATGTTCACTATTTCTAAGATTCATGAAATGCATAAAAGAACGAAAATTAAACATGACATCTGATGTAATTTGAGTTGCATATGGCAAATAAAAACGAGCACTTTCTTTTGCACGTTTTTTGGACATTCCTGAAGCAACAAGTCTTGCTAAACAAGCATGATATTTTTCTATAGATTCTTCACAGTGCTGAATTAATTTGGCTTGTTCATCATGTTGCCAATCATCTGGTATGTAAAATTTATCATCTTTAAGTTCTTTGTATCTAGCAGATTCTGCGTTAACAGAACAGCCGATCCTATGCTTTAAAATGTGTATGTGAGCACTAATATCAGTAGTTATCAAAAAATGTTGTGATGATTTTTCAAAGACACTGTGATGACCATCTGCTGCAAGCTTTTCTAAAAGCTTATCAATTCTAGCTCTCTTTTCATCTGTTAATTCTCTAGATGTGCTAGTCCATGCACTTAATGCATGTGTTTCATCTCCGCCATAACATCCAATCAGCTCAACTTTATTATTCTGTGCAGGCATATAAGAAAGGTTAGTATGTCTGCACTAATTAGAAACATGAAACGTTATGGATTGATAGCAATGTCTGGTAAGCCTGTTCATAAAGGACATATGGCAGCCATTGAAAAAGCATCTTCAGAATGTGATGAAGTAAGACTTTTTGTTTCCTTGAGTGATAGAACTCGTCCAGGAGAAGTACCAATTTTTGGTGCCGACATGGAGATTATATGGAAGACTCAGCTAGAGATTATCATGCCTTCTAATGTTGTTGTAGAATACGTGAAAATACCAGTAGCTAGTGCTTACGAATTTGCAAGTAATTTTGAAAAAAGCGGTAAAGATGCAATTATTGTATTTTATGCTGATCAAGAAGATCTTGATGCAAATTTTTCAGAGGCTAAATTAACTAAATATTTTCCAAGACTTTATGCAGATGGTTTGATAGTACGAACACAAACTGCAAGAATATTTAGCGGCACCAAAATGAGAGAATTTTTAGCTTCTGGAGATGCTAAAAAATTCAAATCCATGTTGCCAAATGGTATTGATAAAGAAGCAGTATGGGATATGTTAAGCGCGAGTGCTACAAAACCTATTCCTACAAAAAAGAAAACTACATCTACCAAAAAAGTCAAACAAGAATCATTAAGACCTTCATTGTTCAAATTGATATTTGGATAATGAATTTCATAGATATTTTTGCTCTACCTGATCCATTAGTTCTAATGTTTTAGGTCCTAATATATCAGGACGTTTAATTGCAGTTTCTCTAACACTATCAACAAACTGTTGAACGATAATTTTAGCATATTTTTTTACTAATTTAGAACGTGAAATTGCTGATACTAAATCGTCAAATGTCAACGTGTCATCAACCGTAAAATCTTCACCAAGTAATACTGATACTATCTCTTGTGGATCATCAGTCAGAAATTCTTTTCCAGTATTTTTCCAATCTTTAAGAGGTTTACCATCTTTTGATACTTTTGTTTGCGTACTAATAAAAAGTCCTCGATCCATATCAACGATATAACGTTTTTTAGTGACATCGCTTGATTGCTTTTCAAAGACTTTTTCCGAAAGTGTACGAGCTAATATGTTCAGTAACAAATTACGAGCCACGCCTTTAAAAGGTGTCTTACGTGGATCAGTGCCAGCTCTCGCCCATGAAAGGTAATTCACTTTACCAAACATCAGATCTACTTGACCAATCACATCTCCAAATTTATGGGCAAAACTTACAACAGTTGCATTTCTTGAAACGTTATCAGAACCAATAACAGCCTCAAGACCTTTCTGAAAGTCTTCAATTGACAATTCCGTTTCAATCGCAAGATCTATGTCCCCCATGAGTGGTTTCTTGCCTGTTGAACCTACAGGTGCAATATCTTTAGCCCCAAGACGCTTTAAGAATGTTACCAAACGAGGAAATTCTTTTTCAAATGCTTTAAGAGGAACAGGTTGCATATCAGGAAGAGCATGTCCTCCTTCGTTTAATTTACGATTACGATTTTCCATTGCAAGTTTTGTATTACCTTTACCAAATGTGAATAATGATAGAATTTTGTGAAATGAAGAAAATGCACCAGTTAACTTCAAAACTCGACCCTTGTAATGAAAGACAATACCTTCCATTGGAGTAACAATATTATCTGCAGATTTTAGTTTTACCATTTCACGTTGTAAAACTTGCATTGCGGTATCATCACCAGATGCTTCAATAGCAGTAATTGCTTTTTCTACTAAAGCACGTAGTCTTGCAACTTCTTCTTGACTGTTATTCATTAACGCGCTATTAACACCGCGTAATCTATCAACAGCAAAATCAGTAATGATATCTTCAAGTGGTAAAATTGCATCTTTAATCCATTCTTTACTGTGTTGCATTAAAGAATAAGCACCAGATGACATCTGTTTCTTGAAAGTAGTTAAATTAGGTTGTCCTGCAAAACCTGCCATCTTTTTTGCAGCTACATCTAATAATGGTTGTTTTACACCATTAGCTGCTAAAACAGATTTAGCATTGTTTGCAAGATAATCTTGAATGGTATCAGAATCTGAAACACCTAAAGCACGAATACGTTGAGCTGCACGTTGGAAAGCTTCTTTAGACATTGCTGGAAGTTCAACCATAGCTGGACCATGAACATTCCAGTCACCAGACTTTGTTGTTCTCTCTAATAAATTTCCTAATTCTGATGCAGTTGTATGATCTCCAGGCTCTTCTGAACCATCTGAATGGATTATTTTACTTCCATTTAAATGGATAGCAAGTATGTTGCGATCATAATGAATTGTCATTGACAAATCATTTGATATAACTTCTACACTGTACCACACTTGTGCATTTGAATCACCAAAAAATCGTTGACGATCTTCTTGTGACAGATTGTTAACAGCGTTAGCTAATGCATCATATCCACTTGTATATGCATTTTGAACAGAAGGTTTACCAACAAAACGCGATTTCAATTCTTCTCTATTCATTCCACCAGAACGAATAAATCCAGAGTTAGTAGCAACACGTAAAGTACCTTCTACGACAGTAAAAAACATGTTAATACCATCTGTTTTTTCTGTAACGTTCTCTAATTTTCCTTCTGAAGCATCACTTAAAATTTCAAGCAGTTCTCCAAAAGTCAAATCCATAGCTTCATATAGATGAGTTAAGTGTCCATAAGCACCGCCGCATAATAGAAGATTATGTTTAGAAGACAACTCAAATCTTATGATTTCACGTAATGTGTTAAACATTCTTTGTATAAGTATCGTAGTAAATCATGATGCCTATGAGCAACGACTGCTACCACAAGATTGACACGTAAGACATCCTTCACTGTAATAGATGTTCACACTACCACAATTTGAACATGACTTCTCAATAGAAGATTTAGTTCCATCAGGAATGTACTTTTTTAGAACTCTAGAAAGTACTTTTGCAAAGCTTTGCATGTCTTCATTTAATGATTTAGACATTTGCTCACATACAAATTGAACTGGTACTCCGTGTCGTAATGATAATGAAATCATACGTGTAAATGAACTATGTGTAGCATTATCAAACATCATAGCTAGATCTTTGATTACTAATTCATCACCATCGCCAAGTTCAATTATCAAATTATATGTGGATAATCCATCCTTACTTTTTCCATTTTTGATTAACTTACCCTTTTCAAACTTCTTTGGAATTTCAAGTTTATCACTTAAACCACAAAAAACTTCATAAGGTTTATTATCCAATAATCCAACAAGTACGAGATATTTTTCTCCCTTGACTGTAGTACGTTGAATATCACAATCAAGTACTTTAGGACGTTTTGGTGCATGACGTTCAACGAATACTTCTGATGTATTTTTCTCTTCTTTTTTGTTTGTTTGTTCAGCTGATATCAATACACCGTCACGACATCCATCACGATAGACTGTAACTCCTTTGATTCCAAGTTTCCATGCTCTAGTGTAAACTTCAGAAACTAAATCTTCAGTTACATGTTTTGGTAAATTAATAGTCTTTGAAATAGAATGTTCAGTCCATTTCTGTGCTTCTGCTAGAAGATATACAGATGAAATCCAATCTACATCATTACTAGTTGCTTTATGATAAGGAGATTTTGTGATATCTGTTTCACCAGTTATCTCCATCCATTTTTTAACACCATGATGATAAACGTCATATTCTTGCCATTTATCTCCAAGTGCGTCGACATAATCAATTCTTGCTCCATTGTCAATCTCTGACTGTACAAGCTTTTTACGGCGCTTGTAGTGCAAAAGATATACGGGCTCAATACCACTAGTAGTTTGTGTAAGAGTAGATACACTTCCAGCCGGAGCAGTAGTAGTAAGTGCTATATTACGACGTCCAAAATTTGCAAAATCTTCATTTATACTATCACCAAATTTTGCTTTGCATGCATCACTTAATCGTTTTGCAAATACATTTGATTGATAACGTCCTTTTTCCCATGCAGGAAATGCACCACGTTCTATTGCCATATTTATACTACTAGCGTGAGCACAAACAGCAAGTGTCTTATAAATTTCTCTTGTTGCGATAATAGAGTCAGGATTACCATATCTCAAACCAAGTGCAGCAATAGCATCACCTAAAGCAGTAATACCAGTACCCGTACGACGACCATTAACACAAGCAGTACGTATTTCACGCCACAAATTAAGCTCATGAAATTTTTCCGATTCTGGTTCAGGATCAGATTCTACTTTTGTGATAATTCGATCAATTGCTTCAATTTCTAAATCAACTAAATCGTCCATAAGACGTTGTGCTTTTTGAACATGTTCAGAAAATAACTTGTAATCAAATTTTGCATTTGCTGTATAAGGATCTTTAACATACGATAAAAGATTAAGCAATAAAAGACGGCAAGAATCCGCTTTAGAAAGAACTAATTCTGCACATGGATTCGTACAAATTGTTTTAAATCCTTTATCAGCAAATTCGTCTGCCATAGAATGATTTAAAACGGTATCCCAATAAAGAATGCCTGGTTCTGCTGACGCCCATGCTGCATGCATCATTTGTTTCCAAAGATCACGAGCGACAATAGTCTTAGTAAATTTGGCTTCTTCTACTGATGCAGTGACAGGCCATCTTAAAATATAATTTTGATCGTTCTCAACAGCATGCATAAAATCATCTGTAACTCGAACAGAGACATTTGCACCTGTAACTTTTGTCTTATCTTGCTTGATATTAATGAATGTTTCAACATCAGGATGACGTCCATCAATTGTAAGCATAAGTGCACCTCGCCTACCCGAGTTGTGAAGATATAATCCGTTAGCGAAAAACAGATGCTCTTGTGGAAGAACGAGATCATATACATCTTGGCTTGCACCATTAAAAACTTGCTCAATGCTGACTATTTCATCTTGTAATAGGAACACTGGTTTGTTTTCAATTAGTTTGTCTTCGATCAACCTGTCATATGTCTGGTAAGACACAAACTGCTTGTTACTCATGAGATAATTCACATTATGAGATTTCAGTCCAAGATCGCACACACGCAACGTTGTACGTGTCCAGTCTCCTTTTCGCGGTGGAAGTTTTAGCTTGTTGATTTTAACGCTTTCGGTCATCAAAGAAGCGAAGATATTCTGACTCTTGCCTCCATTGACAGTTAACGAGTAGCAGACTGACCAGTTTGCTTTCTGCTTTGACTTATCATCTGCCGAGATCTTGCTCACAATGCCGTGAGCAGACAATATATGCTGTGCTTGCTCAAGGAATTCGCGATTAACACTTGTCATCTTATACTGCTTACGTTTTGTCTGAACGCAACCATCGGCATCAAAGAAGCCAGCAATAAAAGCAAACAACACATTTGTTGGTGCACTCAGTAACGTATTTGGAAATACAATGTCGTGAGCCTTTTGTTTAAGCATACCGTTATCTGCTAAGAATTTAATAATCTCACGTGAATTTATACGATAGCGAAAAGCACGATTACTACCTTGTTTCTTAGGTTCACTCTCGTATCCAAAGACATCACTCACATAAGTTACGACTTTTTCAAGAATACCAGACCAATCTTCAGATAAAGCGATAGCAATTGATGTAGGAATGCCAATATTATTCTTCTCCACGCGTCCATCACCGTACATCTGTCCTACAAGATACGCAAGTTTAGTATCTAGAACGTTAGGGAATTTGAGATGTTTATGAAGTCTTGAAGAATTGTTTTCTCCTTTACGCTCATAATTTTTGTGTATAAGTTTGACAGGTTGTCCCTGCCAACCAGCTCCAACAATCTGAGTAATACTATCTCCAACAACAAGATCACGTAGAGGCTTCTCACCATCAGGTGTATGAAACACATGATCAAGACTACACATTACACGACGTCCATGATTAGTTGTAACCTCTACAAGTGACTTCTTGTTCTTGAGTACACACTCGACAGGCACCCATCCTGCTCGCGTCCATACCTCATCTCCACGTTTGACATCACGAATCGGTTTGATACCACTAATCGTAAGAATCTGTGTATCTTCGTGAAGACATTGCGCAACTTCACGTGTTGTATTAGAATAACGCTCCATGAATATGCCTATACCATCACTTGTTCCGGCAGCATTCATAACACGAACTGTTTTAGGTCTTATGTTGCTTATGTCTAACCCAACACCACCACGGCGCTTTTGGATTTGCGCTACATTTTCATCTGCTCTAGCAATAGATCCATATGAATCCATTGGAGGATCAATTACAAAACAATTTGAAAGCGATTGTACTTGATTTTTATTTCCAATAGCGCTCATAGGAGATCCTTGAGGCACTATATAACGAAATTTGTCAAAAAGAAAAAAGATCTCATCTTCACTCATAGGATTTGGATATTTTGCTTCTATACGAGCAAATTCACGTGCTAACCTACGATGCATATCAGAAGGTGTTTTTTCAATAAGCTCACCTTTCTCATCTCTAAGAGCGTATTTTGTTACAAATACGTTAGCAGCAAGTTCATCACCATCAAAATATTCAACTGATGCTTGAAAAGCTTCATTATGACTAAAATTCATCTTTGTTTCTTTTGACATCTGTTTCTCTAATTTATCAACCAACTTGTTTAAGACCTATTTGCTCATATTTTTGAAAACGATCTTTTAGTGCTTTTTTGATATCTGTTTGATCTTCAGAGCGAGCATCCTCAGGAGTAGTTTGTTCACCAACAACATAGAATTTACTACGTGCCGTATCAATCTTGATAGGAAAAACTAATCCATCTACACCATTACGATTTTTTGCAACATAAAGTCTACCATATCCACCTGAACGCTCAGAAGCTTTACGTGATAGGGTAACAATCACATCTGCTATGAAAGCTTTAGCATATGACTCACTCATGTTGTTCATATCCACAACTTCTACTGTAGAACCTTCACGATTACTTTGAGATGCTGTCCATAATGCAACATTTCTTTCTTCAGCGAAAGCACGAAGTTCTTCATACAAGAATTTTAATTCATGTCTTGGACTTTCGTATTGTCTTGAAGAACGCATAATATCAGCATAATCAATTAAAATCACATCTGGAACGAAACCACGTAATGCAAGTTTTTCAATATGCGCTCGTAGAGTATTAACAGTAGGACTATTCGTTGGAAAATATTTAACTTTCAATCTTCCTAATTGATTTTTGGTGTAAAATTCATTAACGGCTTCTTTTTGTTCATAAATGTCATTACTGTCAATATCAGTGAAATTACTATCAAAACGAATTCCAACTTTAGCTTCTGAGAGTTCAAAAGTAAAGTATAAAACATTTTTCCCTTGACGCATTGCGTTAGCACCAATCATTGTCAGGAAGTGTGATTTTCCTATACCAGTAGGAGCAATAACTACATGTAATTCTCCTCGACCACTTCCACCATTAAATACTTTTTGTGTATCAAGCTCTGGAATTCCAGTAGGAATAGTTGAACGTTTCAGTGTAACATAACGTGCTTCAATATCTTCAATCAAATCGTGACCAAGACCTGTAGTAGTACCAGCTGAAACTGCAATTTTAATTGTATCTACGATAGCTTCGTATTTTTCTGTTTCAATTAATTCTACAGTTTTTTCTAATGCTCTTTTTAAAGCTTGACGTCTACAAAAATCAAGTGATTTTTCCTTAACGAGTGGTAAATCACCCATATCAGGCGCCATTTTAAGACTTTTCAAGTATTCAATAACTTGTTCACGAAGAGCAATATCATTACCTTGTTTTAACTCATCTTTTACAATAGCAACAAGTAATTGAAGAGTAGGATAAGCTTTATATTTCTTTGCATAATTCAGATATCTGTCTGATAAATAGCTCAAATACTTTAGATCAAAGTACTTTGGTTCAAGTACTTCCGACATTTGTTCAGCCCAAGCAGGATCAACAAGTAATGCTTGCATAACCTTCTTTTCAAAATGTTGTCCCCACTGTGCAAATGTTGCCGTGTGTTCTGTTGAATAAATGTCTGACAAACTATTCTCCTAATGTTAAACGCGAGTTAAAGAAATAAATGAAACACAAAACTCATGTGGATTACTAATTGACCTCACGCCAATGTCATTTAAATCACGCATAAACGATAGCACATCAATTTTTGGCACTGACTCTGCAAGAACAGTATCAACTTTACTTTCTTGTCCGCAAGTCAACGTAGAACCACCAAGATATACAAGACGCCAATTTCTACGAATGATACTTTCGCTTTTGACTATTTCAGACATTACTTTGGCATCTTGAGAACGTACACGACAATAATCTAAAACTTCATCAATGGTAACGTCACGATCGTCTGCCACTAATAAAGGTATGCGTGTAGTCAAAGTTTTGAAACCTAATCCCTTAACTCCTTTGATATTGTCTGAGTTGTCTCCACATAAAGATTTGGCTAATGCAAAATTACGTGATGAAATACCATTAAATTCTTTCTTAACATCTAAAGAAGTGTGTATACGTTTTGTTTGAGGAGAATAAATGGTAGTACGTTCATCTAAAAGTTGATAAAAATCTCTATCATTTGACAATATGATTTTGTTATGTTCTTTGAATGGTGAACGACACAAATAAGCAATTACATCATCTCCTTCGCAATCCTGCACGTATACTTGAGTTACAGGAAAACGCTTTAGTAGTTTTGCTAAAGTTGCCATCTGCCATACTCGATTATCCTCTGTATCAGGAATATCATCTTCATAAAAACGATTAAGACGTTCTGGTTTACGATTGGCTTTATAGTCAGCATAGATGGCTCGGCGTTTAGTTGAACCTCCACCTTCCCATACTATGATTACACGTTGAGGGGATAAGTCTGAGACAAGTCTACGTATGGTTTTAAGAGATCCAATAATGCCTCCAATTTGAATCCCTTGCGAAGACATATCAGGATTTACGACATAGTGTCTTGTAAAAACATTAGCTAGATCAACTAACAAAATAGGTCTTGTATTAATCATTTTCCAGTTGATCCAAATCCACCTGTACCTCGCACAGTTTGTTCTACTTCATCTGTCTCAACACATTTCAATGAATCCCATTTGTAATTAAATGCTGCCGCATACATAACACCTTGGGCTATCTTTGATCCAGCTTCTGCTTTAAATATTTGATCGCTTGAGTTATGTAAAACGACATGAAACTCTCCTCGATATGTTGGATCAATAATTCCTCCGTGAGTAAATATGCCTTGAAGAGCCATGCTAGAACGATCTTCTATTTTTAGAAACACAGTACCAAAAGTACTCTCAGGAGATTTAGCAAGCATAAGACCTGTTCTTATTTTGACTGTTTTGCCTGGTAAAATTTCAAAATCATCTAAACATCTAAAATCAAGTCCAACATCTCCATCACGTTGTTGAGGTATAACTGCTCTAGAATCTACTTTTTTGAAGTATAATGTTGTTTTACACATAATTTAACCTTTACTTTAATCAAATTGCTTCAGGATTTTCAATATCTTGAGCTTCGTACCCGTCTGGATCTACTGGTAAACGCTCATCATTGTCTTGTAGTTGCTGTTCAACAGTTCGTACAAGCGCTACATCAATAATGTCGTCAAGATAAGATTTATACTGTGGATCTCGCAACATCTTATCAAAGTCTTTCTTATAGAATGCTTTGTCTAAGACTATCTCTCCAGTTTTTGCATCTGTAACTGTTAGACGTTTGTTACCAGATGTACCTTGCAAAGAAAGTAATTTTCCATTTTTTTCAATACGATGTTCTTCGCAATAGATTCGTAAAACATCAAATAATTCTTCATGCTCCAATATTCCTTTACCAAAATGAATTTGGAAAGATACTTTGCGAAATGGAGCAGCAACTTTATTTTTCAACACATATGCATTTACTTCTATACCAATACGTTCCTTGTTATCATTTTCTATGTATTTACCACCTGTAAGCGAAATACGTGTTGAAGCATGAAATGGTAGTGCTAATCCTCCTGATGTGGTCATAGGATCACCATACATTACACCTATCTTGGTACGAATTTGATTTAAACACACAAGTGTAATATTCTGATTTCCAATCAACTGTGTGATTTTTCTAAATCCCTTACTCAATTGTCTGGCTTGTAATCCAATGCTATCTTTGTCGTAATCTGCTTCCAACTCTGCTTTGGCAGGAGTAGCTGCAACGCTATCCCAAACAACCACAATAGGAACATCTTTCTGTGATGCCTTAACTTTGTTGACAATACTTTCAATTATGCTAAATGTATCTTCAACACAACCTGTTTCTACATAAATGAAACGCTTAGATACATTCACACCCAATGCAGACAAATTTTCTGGATTCACAGCATTTTCTGTATCTATGTAGACAGCAATTCCGCCCATTTTTTGGCAGGATCGACAGATTTGTGCGGCAACGTGTGATTTACCAATACTTGGTGGACCATATATTTCAATAATTCTACCTTCTGGGCATCCGCCTTCTTTTCTATTGGAAATAGCGTAATCTAATTGAGTGCTACCAGTAGAAATCCAACGTTTAACGTGTGTAGGTGACATATCAGTTGCCAAATTCCAAGCAACTCTAGTTTGATGTTCTCGATTTAAATCTTTGATCAAATCGGGTACAAAATCATCAACTATATCTTTAACATCTTTAATTTGTTCTTTTTTCTTGCTTGCCATATGAATCTTTCAAATTCTTTATCGGTTGTTCGTAACAAAAATAAACCATGCTCGCTAAACCATCGACATTGTAATTTGTCGCGTTCAAATACCATTTCTATTCTACGAGCTCTAGCACCTTTTCTAACTTTTATTACATTTTCAGATGCATCTAATCCATGCCAATAAACACCATCATATTGAATGTAACATTCAAATTCTTGAATTTTAATTTGGAAATCTATACTCCATCCATTTACAACTACACCAGTTTTAACATTTTCTTTTCCAAAAATTTTAATCAACCAAGCGTGAAATTTTTTTTCAGATTTAGATTGAATATACGTTCCATTTTTCTTTTTAGTATAATGTGATTTTAACCAAACTTCTTTAAATGGAAATTTGTCTTTTACTTGTGCTGAACGCATTGGATGATCTACTCCAAAGCGTTGGATACAAGTAATTTTACGTTTTTCTAAACATTCTTCTGTCTCAAGATGATGAAAACCATCTCTTTTTATGCGAATAGAATTTTGTTGTTTAGCAGCAATATTTTCTATTTTCATAGGATTATCAACATTGTAACGTTTTTGTAATGTTTGTTTTGTTTTCTTTATCGTACTGTCAATACACAACTTTTTTGCAGAAATTGATTTTTCAAGTACTAAAGGAGTAACAACACCATACTTTTTTAAGAATAATTCTGTATTTTGTTGTCTAATTGCACCTGAGTGTTGAGACTCAACTTGGCATTTTCTACTACAAAATGTGTGTTTTGTTTTTGCTTTTATTTCTTTAGAAGCACAATAAGAAGTTTTACGAAATTGTCCGCACACATCACATTTAATAACAATTAAACGACGATTTTTTCGCAAACCAGATTCTGTTATAACTTCTACAAACATTCTTGAATTGTGCATAATAAATTGCATGGCTAATTTTTTAGTTTAACCATGCAATTTTATGATTTATACGTAACTTTAGTCTAAATGATAGACGTTGATTCTAAATCAGAACTGTGCTTCTAAATCAGCAAGCTCTTTATCAAGATCATCTTCTGTCTCTTGCAGTAATGGTTTCTTAGCTGTAGAAGACTTCTTGACTGCATTTGATTTTGTGGCCTGCATTGCTTCTGCAATTTCAGCAACTGATTGTTTTGAAGATACACTAGACACGTCACTTCCACCACGTGTAGTTTCTTCTTCTTGGCTAGAAGAATCAGGATTATCTCCAGATAACCATTCTTTTAATTTGCGTTCTGTTTCTTCTGTAGAAGTTACAGGATAATACTCATCAACAACTGGCATGTTGTCCATCCAAGATTGGAGTGTAGCACTATCTCTTGCTGCTGGTGTTGATTTACGATCTGCAGTAATCATGGCTTCCAAAATAGGCTTACCAGTTTTCTGATTTCGTTTTTTACCTTCTACCACAACGATAGTAATATCGTATCCTTTTTGCAAATCTGTATAATCTTCTGCGTCTGTTAAGAACAATCCTAACAATGCTTGAGTATCACTCCAGTTTGGAGACCACATTTGTGGACCAATACTTTCATTTTGTCTATCAATGACAGCAACACATGCAATCGTTTTAGAATTCAGCTTTTTTGCCATATCCTTCAGTTGATTAGCTTCTTCTGTTGGCTTATTTTTGGCATCATTAAACAACGAAATACGAAAATCTTTAATTGGATCTCTAAGACCTGCATTTTCAGGAGAAACAATCATTCCTTTTCCATTTCCACTGATACTAAAGTAAACAATACGTTGTGGAAAAGGCATACCAGGTTCTGTATTTTCAAATGGAAGTACGCGTAGATGATATGTGCCAGGTTTTTCATATTTCCAACGATTAAATTTTGTTCCGTTATTCTTATCGCCAGAGCTGATTTTTGAGAGTGTTTTGCGGATTGCTTCAATATCAATAGCCATGTTGTGTATTTACTTTCTTGCGATTTTTGCGTGTTATATAGCCAACATTCACTTGATGTTAGCTTAAATAATTATAGTCTGTTTAAGCACTTACGTTGAACTTTGTGTGTTTTCAAGCAACTTTTCTTGAGAACTAGAAATGCAATCAGATTGAATAATCAATTGCGTAAGAAAAGTTTGATTTAGGTGATACATTTCATTATCTCGTGTCCGTGATTCATAATCGTGATTTACAGACTCCCATTCCGGATATGACATCTGCACACCAAAATGTTGTAAAATAAACAAACTAGCATCACGTATTGTACAAATATCTACGTTCAGTTCATATACATTACCTTTTTTGCGATAATATTCATTATCTTGTACAAGATAACGCTCATAATCTAAATTTCCAATCTTACCCAAATTATGACATAAAGATGCAAAAATTATACTTTCTTCCGGTATGTCACCATAAATGTCCGGAGCTACTTTTACTAAACGCATTGCATTTTTCAAAACTCTCAATGAGTGATCAATAAATCCACCAGGATATGCTGCATTATGCTGTTTTTTTGAAGAAGCAGGACATAAAATAAGACGATTTCCAAAGTAATCTACTAATGAAGTAAGATTTTGTTTTCTGTGATCTCCAGTTTTTAACAGAAAACTCTTATATTTTTCATAATTTTGAATCAGATGTTCTTCGCTAAGCATTCTGATTAAATTTTAGGTCTCTAATTAATAATTGTCATTTTTAGTGGAAAAATTGCATCTATTTTTGGTACATTCACTCCAGACAAACCAATAGCTTGTAATTCAGATAAGTGATTTTTTGGAACACTAGCAAAAAGTGCATCATGTAATACAAAATGAGGTATAATGTTAAGCTGTAACATAGGCTTCAATAGAGTTAATAAACCAAGCAAAACTACATCTGCTCCCGTTGATTGAATGTAGTTGTTATACAGTGTAGCGTGACTAGTAACATCTATTAATCTACCGTAAAGATTTCGTACACGTCCATTATTCATCTTTCTTTCGGAAGATAATTTCAAATACATTTCTCCAAGTTTAAACACACGTCGTACAAGTGAAACTTTAATATCTTGATGTTCATTAGAAGTAGGATCAGAAAATATTGCTGCAAGTGTTGCATTTTTAGCATCATCTCTTGATGAAATGTTAATTGCTTTACCAATAACTTCATATGGATCTTCTAATGCGGTAGCAGGTTTACCAGCTAAAGCAAGTGCAATTCGTGCTTCTAATGATGAATAATCTAAATAAACTAATGCATAATCTTCATTAACAGGTAAAATTAAGTTTCGAGTACTTATTCTGGATGTTAAAACGCGAGCGCCAGAACTAATAGTCATTCTTCCTGTTCGTGTTCCAAATCTGTTGTAAACTGGAGGATTGACAAATCCTTGTTTATCTCTTACAAATGTTGAAGCTGTTGGATCATCACAATTATCTATTTCCTCTGAGACTTTGAAAGGTCTAAAACTTTTTATTACTTCATAACTTGGTGCAAATGTTTCAACTTGGTATTCAGTTCTTGATTGTTTAAAAAGATCATTGGCAACATTTAAAGTGTTCTTAATCCATAAAAGTCTTTTTGAAGAATCAACAATACTCCATGCTTGATTTGTAGATAAAGAATTTTTGATGTTATTTACACATGACCAAGTACGTAAATAACGTTCTGGTGGCATGATATTGAATTCGTGTCCTTCTAACTTAAAGAGTGTTCGAAGGCACTGCGAATTGCTTTCTTCCTCATTCAAGCCAATCCATCTTGCCTCAAGACGACGATCAGCAGACATTTCTAATTTTCCATCGTTTAAATAAACGTGTTTAGAAAGCATGCAAATATCTTTATCTAATCCAATCATATAACCAGAATTTAGTACTCTGTTTTGTACAATTTTGGTGTCTTATTTAAACCTCGCGACCAAGAGGCATATTTCCTAAATTCACAAAGAGCATGTTCAGCATCTTTAGGCATCATTCTACGTCTCTGTGGATCAGCATTCCATAGCTCCATTGCTTCAGATATCAAACTATCATAAGAGCGATTTAACACTTTAAGCAAAGGCTGTAATCCAGAACCCATGGGTACTTTTATTGTAGGCAAAACAACATCTGGTCGTAATGACGATATGTCAAGTAAAACTTGCGTAAATACAAAATTGTTATTGTAACCCCATATCTTGTTAATTTTACTTAAAGCCGATTAGGAATATGTCTAGCAATAAGTTCTTCTCTAGACGAAATTCCCAAGATTTGTTTAAAATTTCCTGGTACTTGATAAGCATTTACCCATAATGGATATTGATTAGCTCCATGAGCTCTTTTTTTACCACCTAATTTTGCAAATAGTTCAAGTAATTCATCAGAATTTTGCCAACTACCATCTTCTTTAGCAAGTAATCCAGTTGCTTGTAATGTTGATGGTTTGTTGCACATACGAGCATAAGCAAGATTACCAAATAATGCTGGTAGGTGAACTACTGTAGATTTTACCCAATCATAAATAAACTTTGTAACCCTATCATCATCGCGAAATATATTTGAAAAATGATATTTTTTAAGAGTAGGATCATTAGTCCAAGGAGCAGGCATTCCACTTTGTCTTCTTTCAAGAATGGCTTGACGCTCTATCGCAAAATTTATGAATTCAGAAGCAAATTCAATTTTTACACCTTTAAAGATGTCTACATTTATTGAACCATTCTTTTTCATACTTTATTAGATTTTATGATATCTTCAACTTGTTTACTTAATTTTCTTACTTTTGATGCTATACTATCATATGTTCCGTATGCATTCATAGGAATAAGCTTAGCAGTACTTTCAAATTTTCCAGCTGCAATACGATGTGAAAGATGTGTCAAAACATAAAGATCATCAAGTGTAGTTCCTGTACCAAAATCTATAAAATACTGTTGTGTACCTGCTAATAAAGGACATCCTATGAGAGTTAAATCAAGTTGAGCAGGTTGAACTCTAAGAGGAATTGCAGAAACAGAAGAATTATTAGGTTCAGAATTGTATTGTGGACCCATAGCTCTTTGCATGTTCACTGTGGCAAGATCTGAATTTTGCATTGTCTGAAGTGAAGCAGCAAGAATTCCGCTGTTATTTGATCCATATGTTAACACGGGTGTAGTATGAGTTACCATATTTCGTAAAGCATCACGATTTGTAAAAATATCGTTAAAATCTTTGATTCCTAGAAGATTTGCTATATTTTGAAGAGTAGAATGAAGTACCGAACTTCCACTTTTAGGATCAAACGCTTCTAACCCTTTTTGAGCTTCTAACAGCTTAAGAGTTGGTTCATAAGCACTTGCTAGTTTATCGTAAACATGGATTCTTACGATTCGTGCATCTTTATTCTCACGGGTTTCACCAGCACGTAAAGGTCGACCAGAGCGTGTTTCAATTTGAATTTCTATAACTGGTTTACGGAATGTTCCATCTAACTTTTCTGTAACTGGTTGCATTCCTTTTTTATTTGGAAGTAACTGTGGATCATTAGAAATATCTCCACCTTTACGTGGTACGAAATTTTCACTTAAACCGTATGCCCAACTACGAACATCTTGAATAGTAGATGCAAGTAGTACGCCTATAAATTCACGTATTGTAAGATTTGCATTTCCTTTACGTTTGGCATGATCAGCTAGTACATCTAAAAAATAATGAACATCGACAGGAAAACTAGATAAACTAGTATCTTTTGCTAAACCTGCTTCAGTATTAAAAGGATAGTACACAAATTGAATTTCATCAAAAGCTCCTAGAGTTTGTAAAGGAATTCCAACGTAAAATAATAGCAATTTAGCAAGTGAAACAAATAATCTAGGTTGCTTAGAATCTCCTTTTTTAATTTTTGCGATTTCTTCAGAATATTTTGTTCCTTTCCAATATTTTGCTTCTTCATCAAGATATGGATCAGGAGCTTTTGCTTGATTTCCCTTTTCTTGTTGTCCTATCATGGTTTTGAATTTTGAACCAAGTACATGATCTATTAATGGACGCGTATTATTCTTTGAAGCATCAAATTTGAAAAATTCATTAACTTTGCCTTTTGTTGTTACAAAATCTGTAATACTTTTTAAGGCTTGATCTAATTTGTTAAGAATCGCAGGATCATTTTTATTTTTCTTACTTCTTTTTAAGCCTGCAAATAATTGATTCAAATCATTTAGAGCTTGTTTTGTAGCATAATTGTCTATTAATTCTCCATTGTTAGCTGCAGAATCAATTAATTGAAATACTTTAATTTCTTTGGTGCTGAATTCTGGAGCAGTCAAACCAGGAATTTGATTTTTGAAATCTCTAATAGCTTCTGATAACTCAGCAAGTTTGCGTTCCATGCCAAGATATTCAGGACTTTCTGCTATCCTAATGACATTTAGTTCATTGCTTCCTTTCATGGCTAATGAAAGTGTTATATTGACACTACCTCCATTAAAACTAAAAGAAGAATTTACAATGTTATATTTTTCATCTCTTACGACCATTTGATTGATCATATCAGCGATTGGATGATTACCTGAAACATCTGGATGTGACCACCCATAACTTACTGAAACGGTTGTTCTACTGTAAGCATCTGGTTTGATCAACTCTGCAACTTCGTGTAATCTTGAACGATCATGAACAACAAGACTTAATTTTCCTGTTTTGTGCATATACGTTCCACCCATAGGCGTATTTGTAATCTCAAAGGAGTGAATAGACATCAATCCAGCAAAACGGTCTAACACAGGAACAGAACGATTGTTCAATGTAGAATCAGGCGATATTAATGTTTGTGGCGATGTAAATAACTCCATTCCTGACGTGATACTTGAAGAATCTTTCCATGATTGTTTATCACTTATAGAATTTGTACGTGATGAAAGATCCACTTTTTTCAGAGATCCTTTTGCCATCATTAAATCAGCAGAGCCGTAATTTTTTGATTGTCCATTAAGATAACGTAATAACGTCGTTGATCTTGAAGATAAATCAGCAGCGAAATTTGAACCTTTATCTGTTTCACCACGAAATTCAAGTTCAAATTTTACATCTAGTAGTGGCTGACAACGCGAAAGTTCAAGACTTGGTACAGAATTGAGAAATACTCCAACACGATTTACGTCTCTTAAAGATAATCCTAAATTTGGAGATTTCAGTGATATTACTCGAAGTTTTGCTAAGTCAATTTCATGTTTTTGTGATCCAAAAACTTCGTCCATAGAAACATCATCATGAAGATCTATATATTTTTTTAACTGTTCAGATGCATTAGAATCACTTTTTTGAGATAAATTCTCTAATCCTGCTTTGATTTCATCAAATGATAACAATCCAGAACCAGATGAATCACATGTATTAACCAATAGATTTAAAATACGACCTAAAAAATCTACATTTATCTTATCAGAAGTTGTAAATTTGTTTAGTTTGTAAGAACCAAGTAAATCTTGAGGAGTTACTATTCTGTACAATTTCATCAATTGATCAATACTGTTAGTTTCTGCCATGATTAACCTACTAATCTAGTCACTGTTTCTAAGTCTGGAATGCGTATATGTGTACCTGGTGGAACTTGTAGCATCCACCCTATATCTGAAGCTGCTGCAATAACCCATGCGTAACGACCATTTCCATATGCGTAACCTGCAATGTGATCAAGTCGTTGCGCTTCTTTTAAAGTAATTTCTTGAAAAGGTAATGTACCATTGGCAATAGCAGCACGTATAACTTCGTGAACACGACTGGTGCCAAATTGACGACCAAAATCAAGTACACTAACCCTTGTATATCTGGAAAATGCCATTGTAATTTACTTCTTTCTATGATTCAAATCAGTGATTTTCTGATCTTTCTAAGATTACTTGTAAAACTTGATGTATCTGGAAATCCTTGATTTTTTCCTGCCATAGCATTACTTTGACGACCGACTGAGTACACAGGAGCTCGATTAAATCCGCTTGCATCAAGACCTGGTGCGATATCATGTATGACTGACATTTGTAAAGTTATTTTGCACATTTTGGGTGCTCTAGAACCTAAAACAGATGTTTCCCAAGGAACGTTGTTCCAATCTAAGCTCATGTTATCTATCACACAAGCAATTCCTCGTCCTTTAGATGCTTCAAAACCTTTTACAACTGCATTATTTTCAGCAGAAAAGAAATCTGCTAATTTAACAACTTTTCCAACTTTGTTATTTTGATCTACTTTTCCAACTTTGTTATTTTGATCTAATGGATCATTAGTAGTAGAATTTTCTTTAATACCCATTGTAGCCAACGTTTCAGAAATAAGCGATAAATGAGAACGTGATACAAGTAAATCAGCTTTTT